>QWCE01001705.1_pt1 | contig 31399 bp, 28 predicted proteins | sample 1972531 | NCBI WGS metagenome assembly QWCE01 (sample SAMN09866716, study PRJNA288562) | Human gut metagenome isolate term4_stool, whole genome shotgun sequencing... | reverse complement strand
TTACGGATTGATTGCAAATTAATTATAACATTAGTGCAGTGTTTTTGCTTTTTTATTTTGCAGATGATTTAGTTTCTGAAAAAATGGGGAAACTCAAAATAAATTGTTTTCATATCATGCCCAAATTGGGAACTGTAGTTTCCCATTCGGGACCGCTTTCGCTTAAGTGAACACATGTAACGGTGCATGAGGGCATACCACGCCCTCTACGCACCGACGGTGTTCAAAATCCCTCATGGTGAAACTACAGTTCCCGATTTGGAGATGCTGTAAAAAAATTTAAAACGAATAGTGAAATGGGGAGGTTGGTGCAAGCGTTGGATGTTATTTTTAGTGTTCAAAGGTCTGTGACAATTGTTCGATGACAGTCTATTTGGCTTCCAGTAATTCCGTAGAAAACTTTGTGACTCGTGGATACAAACACGTGGGTATGAGGCTTGCGTATTTTGCATGCCCATACCCTTACGCGTTTGTTAAACGGGAGTGCCCACGAGACGCAAAGCGTTTCTACGGAATTACTGGAAAACAAAAAAAGTGCCATCAAACATTTCCCACAACCATTAAACATTAAAAAATGACATTTCCCAAAATCTATGCTATACTATGGCAATAGCAAATTTTACGAGGAAGGGTTACTATGAAAAAGAACGAATTTTATGAGGGGATGGTTACATCTCTAAAGTTTCCGAATAAAGGAATTGTTTATGTAGAAGATGAGGATGCCTATGTACAGGTGAAAAATACATTACCGGGGCAGAGAGTGCGTTTTCAATTAAAGAAAGTAAAGAAGAAAAGACCGGAGGGAAATCTGACGGAAGTTTTGGTGCCTTCGGAGATTGAAAAAGCAGTGCCGCCGTGTCCGCATTTTTCGGAATGTGGCGGTTGTGCGTACCAGACACTTCCGTATGAGGAGCAGAAAAAACTGAAACTGAATCAGGTAAAAGTTTTGTTGGATGCTGTGTATCCGGATTTTCCACTGGATGAATGTGTGGAAAGTCCCAGAATCTGGGAATACCGAAACAAAATGGAGTTTTCTTTTGGGGATGAAGTGAAAGATGGTCCGCTTACTTTGGGACTTCATAAACGAGGGAGTTTTTATGATATTGTTTCCGTCCCTGACTGCCAGATTATTGATGAGGATTTGCGCAAGGTGTTAAAGACAACGCAGGACTTTTTTCGGAATGCGAAACTGGGTGGAAAAAGTATTGACTTTTATCATAAAATGCGCCATGAGGGCGTGCTTCGCCACCTGCTTGTACGCAAGGGATTAAAAACCGGGGAAATGTTAATCTGTCTTGTGACATCTTCTCAGGGAGGAATCGATTCTACGGAAGGGAAACAGTTACTTGAGAAATATAAAGATACGCTTCTTGCGTTAGAGACGACAGGGACGTTTGCCGGTATTCTGCATATGACAAATGATAGTCTTTCGGATGTGGTGAAAGCAGATGCGGTAGATATTTTATATGGAAAAGATTATTTTTACGATGAACTTTTGGGACTGCGTTTTCGCATTACGCCGTTTTCCTTTTTCCAGACAAATTCTGCCGGAGCAGAGAAACTGTATTCGCTGGCAAGAGAATACATTGGTGATTTGACCGGGAAAAAGGTATATGACCTTTATAGCGGAACCGGAACGATTGCGCAGGTACTGGCACCGGTGGCAAAAGAGGTGACAGGAGTTGAAATCGTGGAAGAGGCAGTTTATGCAGCGGCAGAAAATGCCAAAGAAAATCAGCTGGACAACTGCACATTTTTGGCAGGAGATGTGTTGACGGTGTTGGATGAACTGACGGAGGCACCGGACGCAATTGTCTTAGACCCACCAAGAGAGGGCATCCACCCAAAAGCAATTCGTAAAATTTTAGATTATGGATTATCCTCATTTGTTTATATTTCCTGTAAGCCAACTTCGCTTGCCAGAGATTTAGAAGTGTTTTTGGAATATGGATATCAGCCGGTTAGGGCAAAATGTGTAGATATGTTTCCGTGGACACGCGGGATAGAGACTGTGGTTCTCTTGTCTAAAATAAAAAAGTGATTGATTGGAGTGGAAGACATTCAAAGCATTAATTGTTCGTTGCCAGTTCCTTTGGATTCCGGTAATTCCGTAAAAAGCTTTGTGACTCGTGGGTTTGAGTACGTCGGTATGTGGCGCTGGTAGTTTCAGTGCCCATACCGTTTTTTTAATATCTTTATATATTTTATATAATTTCACTAAGAAAAATAAAAAAACATTGAAATAGTTATCTAATAGTGATATAATTATGACAAAATATTGCATAAAGAAAGAAAATAAACTATATGAAAAAAGTAATCGTTATAGGGGCGGGCCCGGCAGGACTTACGGTGGCGTATGAGATACTAAACCGGACGGATTCCTGCCAGGTGCTTGTATTAGAGGAAAAAAATCAAATTGGTGGATTAGCAAAAACGGTAGACTTCCAAGATTATCGAATGGACTTGGGAGGACATCGTTTTCTTATGGTGAATGAAAAAGTTTTAGATTGGTGGAATCAATTTTTGCCTTCAAGAGGAGTAAACTATATCAAGCGTATGTTTCGGAGAAAACAAAAATTAAAACTGTATTATAAAGGGAATTATGTTAGTCATCCGATTTTGTTTGACCGAAAATTCAGAAATCAGGTTGGCAGCTTTCGTACTTTAAAATGTATATGTGGCTTAATAAAAAGTAAAATAAAGAAGAGGAAAGAACATACATTAGAAGACTACTACATGAATCGGTTTGGACAAACTATTTATCAAACCTTTCTGCAGGATTATATGGAAAAATGCTGGGGAGAGTCTCTAAGAAATCTTTCCTGTGAGCAGGGAACAATGCATGGGGAAAATCGAGTTCAGACAGAATATTTTCTCTATCCCAAATTGGGAGCCGGTCAAATGTGGCAGGAGGTTGCAGAGAAGATAAAAAAAAGAGGTGGAATTATTGAATTGGGAGCAATGGTAGACTCACTTGTTTTAGATAATAATATGCTGAAAAAAATCAGTTATATAAAATCAAATGGAAAACGAGTATTTGAGGAGGCGGATGTTGTCATTTCAACGATGCCGTTAAGTTCATTGTTTGCCAATATGACGGGAAACGTTCCGATTTCTTTGCGGACGATTGCCGATGGGTTAAAATACCGTGATTGCGTGATTATGGGACTGTGCATTAAGTGGCCGGAACTATCGAATGGAGCAGTTTCCATTGAAAATTTTCAGGAGTGCATGATTTATGTGCAGGATCCGAAAATAAAACTTGCCAGAATTCAAGTATATAATAATTGGTCGCCGTATCTTGTAAAAAAGAAAAATGAGTTATGGCTGGGGCTTGAATTTTTCTGCAAAGAGGGGGACGACTTCTGGAATTTGTCGGAAGATGAGTGTGCGAAAATTGCCGTGTCCGAGCTGAAAAAAATTGGATTTATTGAATCGGGTAGAGAAGTAGTCTGCTATCATAGAGAGTATGTTCCGAAAGCTTATCCGGCGTATGCCGGCAGCTACGAAAAGAAGGGAGAATTACTTTCTTTTGTTGATGGAATAAAAAATTTATATACGATTGGCAGAAACGGTTCTCATTATTGCTACAAAATGGATGAGACCGTTCTTAATGCGATGCAGGCGGTAGATAAAATCTTTGCCGAACATCAGAAATAATGATAGCGGGAGCGCTTTTTAATGATGCAGATGGCAGTGACGACTAAGGTAAGCAGTTCTGCTAAAAGAACCGATGACCAGATACCGTCAATCGCAAAGAAAATGGGCAGAATCAGGACAGCGCTGACTTGGAATACAAGGGTTCGCAAAAAAGAAATCAGTGCCGATAATAGTCCATTATTTAAGGCTGTGAAAAATGAGGAGCCGTAAATATTAAGTCCACACACAAGAAATGTTGTGCAATAAATTCGAAAGCCATGTCTGGTTAATTCAAACAAATCCACATCATATCCAACAAAAATGCGGGCAAGGGGTGTCGCAATCAACTGGGCGAGTATGAACATGAAAATGCCACAGATACCGGTAAAACGCAGACTTTTATTCAACAAATTCTTTAATTCTTTGTGATTTTGTGCGCCATAGTGGTAACTGACAATAGGAGCACTGCCGATGGAATATCCAAAATAAATCGCAACAAAAATAAAATTAACATACATAATTGTTCCGTAAGCAGCTACGCCGTTTTCACCGACAAAGTGCATAAGCTGGAAATTGAATAAGGTGTTTACGATAGAACTGGATAAGTTTGTCATCAATTCCGAGGAGCCGTTGGTACAAGTCTTTTTTAAGATAAAAGGATACCATTTAGTTTTTCCTAAGCGAAACGGACTTGAATTTTTGGCAGCAAAATAAATTAATGGTACAAAGCCGCCAATACATTCGCCACAGACGGTTGCAATGGCGGCACCGACAAGTCCCATGCCAAACACGGCGATAAACAGGTAGTCCAGCACCATATTCGTAACACCGGCAAGAACAACGACGAGTAAACCAAGTTTTGGTTTTTCCGCCGTGACAAAAAAGCACTGAAATACATTTTGCAGCATAAACGGTGTTAACGATAAAAATGTAATGCGCCCATACAGAGTACAATAGTCTAAAAGGTCTCCGGAGGCGCCAAGTGCGATGCTGACCGGTCTTGCAAGTAAAATTCCAAGGATACTTAAAACGATGCCGCCAAAAATTGTCAGATAAATAAGCATGGAAAAATATCGGTTGGCCTCTTTTTCTTTGCCTTCACCAAGAGTTTTTGCCACAATGGCACTGCCACCGGTTCCGACCATGAAACCAAGGGCGGAGAGTGCCATAATAAACGGCATAATGAGGTTGATTGCGGCAAACGCTGTCTTTCCGGCATAATTGGACACAAAAAGACCATCCACTACGCCATAGATGGATGTGAAAATCATCATGACAATGGAAGGAAAGACAAAACGTAATAATTTATGATAAGTAAAATGTTCGGATAACTTAATTTTCATACTAAACTCCTTAAATCAAATCGTATTGCCTACTGTAACATACAAATCAGTCTTTTGTCAAACATTGGTATTGATTTCTTTGCACAAATGGGGAAAGCTGTGCTATAATACTGATTTGTAAGAAAAATCAGAAAAATTATATTGGAAATGGAGCAAATCATGAAACAGCATCGAAAGATGTTCCAGTATGTGGAAGAAATGCTTTACAGCTATGACCGCAGAAAGGGCGATAAGAGTAAGAACAAAATTGAATATGACCGATACGCCCATACACTGCGGGTTTATCAGTGGATGCTCCGCATTACGAGAGAGTTAAAGGATGACAGTTTAGATGTTGAATCCTTAAAGATTGCAACAATTTTCCATGATGTAGGATATGCCGTGCAGGGAGATGAAGGACACGCCAAAGAAAGTGCCGCTATTTGCAGAGATTATTTGGAACGGCGTCCGTATACGCCCGAACAGATTGATTTTATCTGTTATTTGATTTTAGAACACCCAAATAAGCGGCTTTTGCATGAGAAAACAACGCCATTGGAGTTGGTTGTTCTGATGGAAGCGGATATGTTAGATGATACCGGAGCAATGGGAATTGTGCTCGATTCGTGGATTACGTCCAAAGAAGAAAATCCATCGTTTAATGAGGTTTGCAGGCATTTTGAAAAATATACCTACCGTCATATGAAACAGATGGATTTTGTGACAGCACCCGGCAAGCGCTTCTGGCACGAAAAGAGAACGCTTGTGTATGAATTTTTGAGGCAGTACCGTAGGGATTTAGGACTGATGGACTAGTCAAGCGGCTCGTTACTTTTAAGTGTCGTGTGAAACCGTTTGTGAAGTGGTTTTCCCTGCGTCACACTTTTGTGAAAATCCAAAATCAATTCATTGGCTAAAGAAATCGATTTTTTATAATATTTTAAGAGGGCGGCGTTGGTGTATTTTGCGTAGGATTTGGCACAGAGTGTCATCATGTGTCCCTCAAGCTGTCGGTAGTGGAATGTGATTTTCATAAGCAGACGAATCACAAACCGTTTCAAAGAGCAGCCACAGGTTAGAAGTTTCTTATAAAAACGCATACCGGAAAGAGCCCGTTTGATTTTATGTTTTGATAGAGCAAATGGGCGGTATACTTCGTAAATGGCATGGATGGTGGCTTTGTCTTTTGGAATCATGTGCCAGATAGGATAGGAGATGGCGTTGTAACCATCTTTTTTCAGCAGAAACCGGTCAAACTCATTTTCCATTACCAGATGATTTTTTCCGGCTTCCGTAGATTTTGGAATGATATAGGTATGACATTCGCTGTCGAGCACAAAATGACAGATATAGCCGAGCAAATAGGCATAGGCGGCAGAGTCTGTTCCAAGTTTTCGGATGATGGGCAGTTCGTAAGCAAGAAAGGCATCGAACGCATGACTGTGCTGGTGATAGCCTAATTGGTTGGTTTTACATTTTAATAAGGGATGATAAAAAAATAAAAAATCCGGTCCCTGCAATCCGATACGGAAAGCGGCAGGGTGTCGGCGAATGGTATTTTTAAGTGGTTTGGGAAGCATTTTTTGTACTTCTTTGCCAAAGGAATTATGGGCATAAATACAAGGCATATTAAAAATCTCCTTTCCATGTATGAAATTAGGATTACAAATTTCACTTATAAGTATACCAGACAGGAGGAAAATATGTGCGAAAAAATGATAAAAAATGAAAAAAATGGTGTGGTATATTTGACGTTCCCTCTTTTTGAGAAGGCAGGAATCAAACACGGTTTTTCTACGAAATTAGGCGGTGTCAGTGTGGGAGACTGTGCGACTATGAATTTAAGTTTTACAAGAGGCGATGATGAGAAAGCCGTGCTTGAAAACCATAGAAGATTTGCAAAAGCCGTCGGTTATCCGGTGGAAAATGTGGTGCTTAGTAATCAGGTACACGAGACAAAAATTTTACGCGTTGATGAAAAAGACTGTGGAAAAGGTGTTGTCAGAGAATCGGATATCATTGGCGTCGACGGAATGATTACGAATGATAAAAAAGTAGTTTTGATGACTTTTTTTGCGGACTGTGTGCCGTTGTTTTTCTATGACCCGGTAAAAAAAGCAATTGGGGCAAGTCATTCCGGCTGGCGGGGAAGTGTAAAGCGAATCGGGGAAAAAACGGTGCGCCGCATGGAAGAGGAATTTGGCTCCAATCCAAAAGATATCCTTGCGGTAATCGGACCATCGATTTGCAAAGACTGCTACGAAGTGAGCGAAGATGTTGCGGCTGCTTTTCAGAAAGAATTTAAAGAGGAGCAGTGGCAGGAGATTTTAGAAGAGAAACCGGCACATAAATATCAGCTCGATTTATGGCGGGCAAATGAAATTATATTAGAAGAAGCCGGTATCCCGAAAGAACAGATTGAGGTGAGTGGCGTATGCACCTGCTGTCATTTCGACTGGCTGTTTTCCCACCGTGCGACCGGTGGCAGACGGGGAAATTTAGCAGGCGTCATAACTTTAATGGAAGGAGAATGAGACCTTGAACCGCAGAAATTATCAGAAAGAACTGGATGAATTATTGGCATCGTTTTCAGAAAAAAAACGATTATTTCTTCATTGCTGCTGTGCACCATGCAGCAGTTATGTATTAGAATATCTGCACGAATTTTTTGATATTACAGTATTTTTTTATAATCCGAATATTTCGGAAGCGAGTGAGTATCAAAAAAGAAAAGAGGAGTTAAAGCGTTTTTTGCAGACAGCGCCTTTTGGAAAAGAAATTCATATGCAGGATGCCGATTATGAACCGGAGCTTTTTGAAAAAATGGCAAAAGGGCATGAGAATGATCCGGAGCGGGGGCCAAGATGTGCAAAGTGTTTCAGACTCCGGTTGGAGGAAACCGCAAAATACGCAAAAGAGGGTACGTATGACTATTTTTGTACGACACTTTCTATCAGCCCTCACAAAAATGCGGATTTGTTAATGCAGATTGGAGAAGAACTTTCAAAAAACTACGGTGTCCCTTACTTGCCATCGGATTTTAAGAAGAAAAATGGGTATAAAAGAAGTATTGAACTGTCAAGAGAATATGATTTGTACCGGCAGGATTTTTGTGGCTGTCGTTTTTCAAAAAAGGCAAAGGAGGACATGCGATGCGAGTGAAACAATGGATTTCTCTTTTTTTGTGTGTCATCATTTTTCTTCCCGGATGTGCAGCTTCTGAGGAAAAGAAGACAGAGCGTGAAATTTTTGCCATGGACACGATTATGAATCTGACTTTTTACGGAGAAAACGGAGAACAGGCGATGACAGCGGCTGTTTCCGAAATTCAGCAGTTAGAGAAAACTTTATCCGTTACCAAAGCAGACAGTGAGATTTCAAAGATTAATGCTGCAGGTGGGAAAAAAGTCACAGTTTCGAAGGAAACATATGACTTACTTTCTGCTTGTATTCAATATGGAAATGATACGGATGGGTTGTTTGATATTTCAATTTACCCGCTTGTGAAGTTATGGGGATTTACGACAGAGAAATATCATGTGCCGGACAAAGCCGAAAGAGATGCTGTTATAAAAAAGATTGATTATAAAAAGATAGAACTTCTTTCGGATTGTCAGGTGAGGATTCCATCCGGCATGGCAATTGATTTGGGAGCGGCGGCAAAAGGCTATCTGTCCCAGAAAATTATTGATCTTTGCAAAGAGAAAAAAGTTACTTCCTGTATTCTTTCCTTAGGTGGAAATGTGCAGACAATCGGCATGAAACCGGATGACACGGAATACACGGTAGGAATTACGGACCCATCCGATGGAAGCAGTATTTATGGCACAGTAAAGGTAAAGGATAAGGCGGTTATTACCAGTGGAATTTATCAGAGAAATTTCAAAAAAGACGGAAAACTGTATCATCATATCATGGATAAAAGAACCGGTATGCCGGCAGATAATAATCTGGCATCGGTTACGGTAATTGCGGAAAATGGGGCGATGGCGGATGCGTATGCGACCGCACTTTCAGTTATGGGAGAAGAAAAGGCAATTGCTTTTCAAAAAAAACACCCGCAGATTCAGATTATTTTGATACGCAAAGACGGCACCTTTTACCAATCTGAAAAAGCGGGAATGATAAAATCCTAGATAAAGTGGTAAATAATAGCGGCAACAATAATTCCGATGATACTGCCAATGGTGAATTTGATTGTCAGTCCGAAAGTCAGAACCAATACGCCTAAGTTTAAGGTAAGTGGTTTTGCTAATCCGAAACTTTTTCCAAAATTCAGCCACGACAGGCCGGCAACTCCGCTTGTCAGCTGGCTGATAAAGCTGCCAAGAACAACACCTGCTAAAATCAGTAAAAAGAGTGCCCAACCGTTTTTTCCTGCTCCTCTTGCCATGATGCACCTCCTTATGTAATCGAAATCTATCTTTTAGCATACACTATTTTTTAGAAATCTGCAAAAACTTTTTAAGAAAAAAAAGGAAATAAAATCCTTATGTTGTAATTTTCCTAATGTAGTTGTTTTTTGCTTAATCCCGAAAGGCAGGAAAGAGTGGATATGACAATACGTGAAAATTTAGAAAAAAGAGAACATGACATACTAAGTCCATATGCGGCATTTAGTGATGAGTCTAAGGGGCGCGATACATACGAAGAGCAATGTGACCTGCGTCCGGTTTATCAAAGAGACCGTGACCGGATTCTTCATTCCAAATCGTTTCGGCGGTTAAAGGGGAAAACGCAGGTATTTCTTGCACCGGAAGGAGACCATTACCGCACACGAATGACGCATACTTTAGAAGTGTCGCAGAATGCGAGAACGGTTGCAAAAGCACTTCGTCTGAATGAAGATTTGACGGAGGCAATCGCACTTGGACATGATTTGGGACACACACCGTTTGGACATGCCGGTGAGCGGATTCTGAATGAAATATATTCCGAGGGATTTCATCATCAGGAGCAGAGTGTCCGCGTGGTGGAGTGCCTTGAAAAGGATGGCGAGGGATTAAATCTTACGGTTGAAGTAAGGGATGGCATCCGGAATCATTCGACTTCCGGAAATCCATCGACACTGGAAGGAAAAATTGTGAGACTCTGTGATAAGATTGCGTATGTCAATTCAGATATTGACGATGCAATCCGGGGAAAGGTCATTAAAGAAGAGGATATTCCCCGTGAATATACCGAGATTTTGGGAAATACTCTTAGAGAGCGTCTCAATACGCTGATACACGATTTGATTCGTAACAGTATGGATAAAAATGATATTATTCAATCGGACACAATGAGGGAAGCGCTGACCGGTCTCCGTGCTTTTATGTTTGAAAATGTGTATGTCAATTCCGTTGCAAAAGCGGAAGAGGGAAAAGCCGAGTATATGATTGGCCAGTTATATAAATACTATATTGACCATGTGGAAAAACTCCCGGAAGAATATGGCAAGATGTTAAAATCCGGAGAGGCATCCGTTGAGCGTGTGGTCTGTGATTTTATCGCAGGAATGACCGATCGGTATGCGGTAGCGACATACCAGAGTTTGACAATTCCTCGCACATGGTCTGTGTTGTAGGGAAGAAAAGTAACGGAGTGATGGGCATGTATTACGAAGAAGATTTTGTGGAAGAAGTGAGACAAAGAAGTGATGTTGTCGATATTATTTCTTCCTATGTAAATCTGAAACGGACCGGCAGCAATTATGTTGGTCTTTGTCCGTTTCATAATGAAAAGACAGCATCCTTTTCCGTGAGCCCGTCAAAGCAGATGTATTACTGTTTTGGATGTGGTGCCGGCGGCAATGTATTTACTTTTTTAATGGAATATGAAAACCTTACGTTTGTGGAAGCTTTAGAGCGGCTTGCCGAGCAGGCAGGGATGGAACTTCCGGAAAAAGGCAATTCGGAAAACGACAGAAAACGCCGGGATTTGCGGGATTCGATACTGGAAGTCAACAAGTTAGCAGCCAATTATTATTTTGCCTGTTTGAAAAGTGAGCAGGGAAAGATTGGTTATGAATATCTGACAAAACGTGAGTTAAAGCCGGAGACTATTGTGCGGTTTGGACTTGGATTTGCAGGAAAAGGCGGAAGTCCTCTTTACCAGTATGTAAAATCCAAAGGCTATCCGGATTCGGTTCTCAAAGAAACCGGACTTTTCACTTATGATGAAAAGCGTGGCGTGTATGATAAGTTCTGGAACCGAGTGATGTTTCCTATTTTAGATAGGAATAACCGCGTAATTGCTTTTGGCGGCCGAGTGATGGGGGATGCCAAACCAAAGTACCTAAATTCGCCGGAAACAATGGTTTTTGATAAAAGCCGAAATCTGTATGGGTTAAATTTTGTGCACGGCAAGCAGGGTGAAGGCATGATTATTTGTGAGGGCTATATGGATGTGATTGCACTTCATCAGGCAGGATTCACAAATGCGGTGGCAAGCCTTGGTACGGCATTTACGAGTCAGCACTGTAGTTTGTTAAAGCGGTATACGGATTTGGTATATCTGTGCTACGACAGTGACGGCGCCGGGGTGAAAGCGGCGATGCGTGCGATTCCGATGCTGAAAGAAGCGGGGATTCGTGTCAAGGTAATCAATATGCGTCCGTATAAAGATCCGGATGAATTTATGAAAGGTCTTTCGCCGGAGGCGTTTAAGGAGAGGATTGAACAGGCAAAATCGAGTTTCTTTTATGAGGTGGACAACCTGATGAAAGAATATGACATGAATGATCCGGAATCCAAAACGTCATTTATGAATGAAGTGGCAAAAAAATGTTTAACCTTTGATAATGAAATTGAGCGGACGAATTACATGGAGGCATTTTGCAGAGAATATAGCGTAAGAACCGAGGATTTCAAAAAACTGGTTGCCTATCACAGTGCCAGAATGGTTGGCATTGATTATGAGAAGAGGCGGCAGGAGCGCATGGTGAAAACGGCAAGACAAAAGGAAGACGGCATTGCAAAAAGCCAAGGTGTATTTCTTACATGGCTTAGTAATGACCCGGTTTTGTTTGAAAAGACAAAAGGAATTTTATCCGCCGAAGATTTTGTGGATGAGCCGTATCACGAAGTGGCGCAGATGATTTATGAGCAGTATGAAACTACCGGCAAAGTAGAGCCGGCCATGATTATCAGTAAATTCCAAAGCAAAGAGGAGCAGTCTCTGGTAGCCGGAATTTTTAATAAAGAATTAAAAGAAATCAGTAAAGATACCGAACAGCAGAAAGCACTGAATGAAGTTGTGCACAGTATCAAAAAGTACAGTCTGGAATACCGGAGCAGGCATGTGACGGACATGAAAGAACTACAGACTCTTATGGAAGAGAAAAGAAAGTTACAAACATTACAGATTTCATTTTAAAAGAGCCGTTGTTTGACAACAGAAATGGAGGAAAAGATGGATAAGGAAAATACAAATGTAGACGAACAGCAGAAAATGCTGACAATTATGAATGAGCTTGTTGAATTGGGCAAGAAAAAGGAAAATGTACTGGAACTCAGTGAAATTGAGAAGGTGTTCGCAGACCAGGGAATGGAGCTTGATGATGACAAGACCGAAAAAATTTTCGAGTATTTGGAAAATAAAGGAATTGTTGCAATGGTGCCGGAAAGTGACACTGAGGATGACATTATTCTGGATGTTGAAGATGAGCCAACCGAGGAAGAACTGGAAAATATCGAAATGGCAGTTCCGGATGGTGTCAGCATTGAGGACCCGGTTCGTATGTATCTGAAAGAAATCGGTAAAGTGCCGCTTTTGACCGCCGAGGAGGAAAAAGAACTGGCAATGAAAATGGAAGCCGGTGATATGGAGGCAAAAAAACGTCTGGCAGAGGCAAACCTGCGTCTGGTTGTCAGCATCGCCAAACGTTATGTCGGACGTGGTATGCTGTTTTTGGATTTGATTCAGGAGGGAAATTTAGGACTGATTAAAGCGGTTGAAAAGTTTGATTACCGCAAAGGTTACAAATTCAGTACCTATGCTACATGGTGGATTCGTCAGGCGATTACAAGAGCGATTGCCGACCAGGCAAGAACGATTCGTATTCCGGTTCATATGGTGGAGACAATTAATAAATTAATCCGTGTTCAGCGCCAGCTTTTGCAGGAATTGGGACGTGAGCCGTATCCGGAAGAAATTGCGGAAAAGATGGGACTTCCGGTTGAGCGCGTGCGTGAGATTCAGAAGATTTCACAGGAGCCGGTTTCGCTTGAGACACCAATCGGTGAAGAGGAAGACAGTCATTTGGGTGACTTTATTCAGGATGATAATGTACCGGTGCCGGCAGAAGCAGCAGCCTTTACTCTTTTGAAAGAGCAGCTTGTGGAGGTTCTTGGAACGTTAACTGAGAGAGAGCAGAAAGTTCTGTGTCTACGTTTTGGCTTAGAGGATGGACGTGCCCGTACACTTGAAGAAGTCGGTAAAGAATTTGACGTAACAAGAGAGCGTATCCGCCAAATTGAGGCGAAGGCACTCCGTAAACTCCGTCATCCGAGCCGCAGCCGTAAATTAAAGGATTATTTGGACTAATGCAGCATACAATAGAATTGTCTGCCCGCATGGCAATGAATGCTTCGCTTGTACCGGATGGAGCAAAAGTGGCGGATGTCGGCTGTGACCATGGTTATGTTTCTCTTTATCTTGCTTCAAAAAAAGCATGTAAAAAAGTTATTGCCATGGATATCAATGAGGGACCACTTTCTCATGCAAGGAAAAATATTGAAAAGGCAGGTCTTAGTGATTGCATTGACTGCCGTTTGAGTGATGGCATGCAGGCGTTAAATCAAGGAGAGGTCGATACTGTTTTGATTGCCGGTATGGGCGGTATGTTAGTCTGCCGGATTCTTGAGCAGTCGCCGGAAGTTATGCAGGAGGTTTCCACGCTTGTAATTCAGGCGCAGTCCGATTTATGCGAAGTCAGAAAGATGATTCATAAGATAGGCTTTTTCATTGAAAAGGAAAAGTTTTGTATGGATGCCGGAAAACCGTATCTTGTGATGCGTGCAGTAAGAGGAGAAGAAAAAACTCCTTATGAGCCGGCTGAGTATGAATACGGACGGCTTTTGCCGGAAGTGAGAGATACCGCTTATCGTAAGTTTTTACTGGATGAACGAGATAAAAAAATGAAATTGCAGGAAACATTAAATATGCAAAAGACATCCGGTGCCGGTGCCCGTGTGGAAGAATTGACAGAAGAGATTACGGGGCTTAACTGGATTTTAAACAAATTCTAATTTGTTTTCCTAACGGAAGGGAGGAATTGCCATGGAAATTACATGGAGAGATAAAACAATAACATGTGAAGAAGGAACTACGCTGTTTGATATAAGTAAACAGGTGGAAAAAGAATATGAGTTTCCGATCATTGTCGCAAAAGTGGATGGTGTGATTCAGGAATTATACCATGAAGTGATTGATGGAACGACGGTTTCTTTTTGTACAACAAAAGACAGTGATGGCAAGCGTGCTTACATACGTGGTATGTCAATGCTTTTGCTGAAGGCAATTCAGGAAGAAAAGGCATTTAAGGAAGAGGACCGGATAACGATTGATTTTTGTTTAGACAGTGGTTATTACTGCCATTTAAATTCAAAAGAAAAACCGACAAAGGAACTGCTTGACCGTTTGGAAAAACGGATGCGTGAGGATGTAAAAAAAGATATCCGTTTTGAAAAAGTTGTGATGCGCACCAGAGATGCCAGACAGATGTTTGAAAAAAAGCATATGTCAGATAAGAGCAATCTGTTAAAATACCGCAGAAATTCACGCATGACGGTATATCATTTAGGCGATTTTACAGATTATTATTATGGTGCCATGCCATACAGTACCGGTATTTTGACTCATTTTCGTCTAGAACTTTTTGAAGATGGTTTTGTCTTTGTGGTTCCGAAAAAAGAGGCACCTGTTACAATGCCTGAATTTAAACCAAGCATAAAACAGTACCACACGATGCAGATGGCAAATGAGTGGAGTGAAAAAATGCAGGTTTCTACAGTTGGCGAGTTAAATGAAATCATTGTGAATGGTGGTTTTCAGGAGTTGATGCTGACACAGGAGGCACTGCACGAAAAACGGATTGGAGATATTGCGGTGCAGATTGCGGAGCATGGCTGCCGTATCGTGACAATCGCAGGACCTTCGTCATCCGGTAAAACAACATTTTCTTATCGTTTGTCGACTCAGCTTCGCACCCTTGGTCTGAAACCTCATCCGATTGGTTTAGACGATTATTTTGTAAATCGTGAAGATACACCAAGAGATGCCAACGGAAAATACGACTATGAGTGCCTTGGTGCCATTGATACGAAGCAGTTTAATGAAGATTTGACAAATCTTTTAGCCGGCAAACCGGTTCAGCTGCCAACATATAATTTTATCAGCGGTATGAGAGAATACGATAAACCGATTATGCAGCTTGGCAGTGAGGATATCCTTGTTATAGAGGGAATCCATGGCTTGAATGACAAACTGACATATTCCATCCCGAAAAAGGATAAATACAAGATTTATATCAGTGCACTGACGACATTAAATATCGATCACCACAATCGGATTCCAACGACGGAAGGACGGCTTTTACGCCGAATTATCAGAGACGCAAGAACCCGTGGCAATACAGCCCAGAAAACCATTTCTATGTGGGATTCCGTCCGCCGCGGCGAGAGCCGGAATATTTTCCCTTATCAGGAAGAGGCAGACGCGATGTTTAACTCGGCACTGATTTATGAGCTGGCTGCTATGAAACTTTATGCAGACCCGTTACTGTTCCAGGTGACTAAGGATTGTCCGGAATATGCGGAGGCACAGCGTCTGCTTAAGTTTTTGGATTATTTCTTGCCAATTGACCCACATGATGTTCCACTGAATTCCATCTTGCGCGAATTTATCGGTGGTGGTATATTATTAGGGTAATTTCATTATGAGCAGCACAAGTGACCGCGCCCATTCAGACGAAAGGGAATGGGTGAGGAAAGTCCGAGCTTCACAGGGCAGGATGCCGGATAACGTCCGGTGGAGGCGACTCCCAGGCTAGTGCAACAGAAATATACCGCCACGGCTTTGCCCGTGGTAAGGTTGGAATGGCGAGGTAAGAGCTCACCGCCTCTCTGGTAACAGGGAGGGCATATGTAAACCCCATCCGAAGCAAGACCGAACAGGAAGCAATACGGCGGCCCGTCGTGCTTTCGGGTAGGTCGCTAGAGCCTGTTGGCAACAGCAGGTCCAGATAGATGGTCACTCAACGACAGAACTCGGCTTATCGTGCTGCTCATATGAATTGAATCAATGGATTTGAAGGTAGATGGAGAGCACCCGGAAGGGTGCTTTTTTTGTGTGGGTGTGGAGTTAAAAAGGAAAATAATCTTGTATTTTTCCAATGATATTTCTGTTCCTATCAATTAAAGTGTATTTTGTGATCTATAGGTTGCAAATATGAAAAGAGGAGGTGTAAAAATGAATGAACAGGAGAGTTATGTTGATAATGATTTATTAGGGCAACAGATTTTATTTCGTTCAGCAACTGGAGAAAGATTAGGTTTTTTTAATAGCAGAATTGTAAGTATGCTGGATTTCGCAGAGGACAGGCTAAATATACGAACGGCTCCCAAAAATTATGAAAAGGTACGGGAAATTCGTTATAAAGATATCGCGTCTGTTGATGTAAAACGGCATATGAGTATTTGGTATATTATTTTATTTATTCTGCTTGCAATAGGTGCAATTTTTTCTATGGGAATTACATTAGTTATTGATGTGGTTCTTTTTTGGAGTGTATTTGGAAGCAAACTGGTTATTACAACAAAATCAGGAAGCAAATATTCTTTTGTAACTTTATGGGCGCCAAAAACCTATCAAGATTTTACGGAAGCACTTCGCCAAACGGTTGAGCGGGCAAATACCGGAGAATATTTAGTTGCGAATGAGGAAGAAAGCGAAAATATTGTGGAGCGTTTGTTTATTCAACGAAACATGGATATGAGTAAAACTTGTAATGATAGCTGGAATGTTATGGTAGCAGAACTTTGTAGCAAAAAGACAACGAATGAGTTAATTAACAGTTTGTATGAAAAATGCAGTAATGATACTGATTTTACATATCCAGAAAAGAATGATAAGTTTTATATTGGAGTGAATCAGGTTTTGTCTAACGCAGTAGGAGCAAATGAAAAAATTATTCTGGCAATTAATCCTGCATTGCGATGCGCAAATCCACCTAAGAAATTTGTGGCTTTAACTTCTGCACGTATCATTTTTTACTATGACAAATGCATCCACAGTGTGGCATATGAAGATGTATATAAATTATCCTATATGTCTCCACCAAATTCATGGTATGTAAACAGTTTTCCGCCAAACAGTGAGGAATTATTTGTAATAAGCACGAATGGTGTAGAAGTGATGGGATTAATACTCGCATTGATTAGCAGACTTAGTGATGAAAAATCAGGTCGAGGACATAGGATTGTTATCATGTCAGCAAAAGAAAAGTTTGGTTATTATTAGAGAGTAAAATAAGAAAATGGAGATGATTTAATATGAAAACTTTAAAGAAAATATTAGTAATGTGTATGACACTTGTTGTGATGGTTGGTGTTACCGGATGTGTGGATTCAGATAAGCAGGAACGGTTGCTTCAGTTTATCAATGTCGATTTGGCGGAAGCGACGGAGTTAGAGTCAGAGGCAAATGATGCGTATACCAAGGTGAAAGAAGATGAAAATAGTGGGGATGCTGAATTTAAGCAGGTTTTGCAGGATACAGTTATTCCGAATTACGAAAAGATGGTTAAACAGGCAAGCAATGTGGATTTTGGTGAATATACTGAATTTAATGAGATGAAGTCATTACTTATTCAATATTTGACAAAAAAATTAGAAGCATATAATAAAATGGTAGATGCTGTTGATACCCAGGATGAAGATAGAATATCAAAAGCAAATGAACTTATTGAAGATGCAGATTCTGTTTATGATAAATACGAAAAAGAACGTGATAGATTAATGGATGAATACGAAGTTGAATGGAAGAGTGAGTAAAATGAATATGTATGCTGGGCTATATTTCTGTTAGTCGTGCACATAGTTTTAGGAGGAAAAATATGACTTGGATAAAATGGTTGCTTAGGTTTTTGCCAGTAGGATTCGCTATATTTGGTGTTCTTTTTGTAAGACATAGAATAAAATTGAATTATTCTACGTTCCGTATTATTACTACAATTGTGGAATTTATTATAGTTACAATAATTGCATGTGCAATTCCTATTGTTTATGAAAAAACGGCAAATGACTTATCATCTGATACGATGATATCAGCACCGGCTAGTATTCCCAATATTACGTATGGTCAGGCAATAGAGGCTGCATGTACAGATGTCAATTGGGGGTATTTTAATTCATTTTCAAATAAGGATGGTCAACATTTAATTGTTGAAGTTAATGCGAAGTATACCTATAGAGATGTAGAAAACGACATTACCATTCAGTTTAATTATCCGGATTCGTATGCTCCGATTTCTGATATTGATGTAAACTCACCGATGGAAATCAGCTTTCTTGGATTTGGAAAATCAAAAGAAGAACAAACGTCGACCATGAAAGAAATTTTATTTACTATGTTCCAGAAATATGCTTCTCAAAATGGGATTACATTAGATGAATCGCAGAAAGAGGATATTTTATATAATCAGGCGTATAAGGACAAGTATAACAGCCATTCATCGGACAAAGTAACGGCGACGCCAGAAGTGACAGAAGAACCAACAAGCGAGGACGCGACGACATCGTCAGAAGATAGCATGCAAAAAAAAGACGAGGATTACTATGTTCAATTAATTAAAACGGCAACTCCGACGGATTATCCGAATATTACTTATGGGGAAGCATTTGATGATTTCTTTACTAATCCTCACTGGGCATATGTAGAAATGGACGGAGAACAAATTATTGATTTCACAGGTCAGTGCACTTATGATGGTGAAGATGTAAATTGCGAGATTATGTTCAAACTAGATATGCAAGAGGGAACGTTTGAAGTTAAGTATTATGAATTTGATGGAAATGAGCAGGATTTAAACGATTGGCCATCTATTTTGGATACAATTTTCACATCCTAATTAAAGAAGAAAAAGGAAGTAAAATAATATGAATGAACAATCAACAATTCAATACGTTTTTGACTATTCATCGTTTGCGATATTAATGCTAGTTTTAGCAATTATTTTTATCGTTATTACTTTGATTCGGTATAAAGTAAAAAAGAGAAAACCAACGGTATTATTGGTGATTTCTAGTATGTTAGTTTTAGCAACAATTGTATTTTTTGTACTTGGTCATTTCTTTGGTGTTGAATCAGAAAAAATTGACTTAAATCAAGTAAAAGAACAAGCCAGAATTGCAGAAAACATACAAAAAAATAAAGTTGACCATGTGCTTGAGGATATTGATAAACTTTATCCGAAGGATGAAGTGAAAGGAATGGACGCAAGTAACCGTTTTGTACTTTTATGGAATTATTATAAAAAGATTGGTGATACAAGGAAGGCAAAAGAATTAATCAATGAAGCTAAAAACAATCCTGAAATTGATAAAGAAGATGAACCTGTAAAAAGCATCATTAAAGGTGAGGCAGTGCAGTAATAGAAAGAGAGGAAGCAACCCCGCAAGGCGCTTCCTCCTTTATTATTGAAGTTCGTTCAATCGGTTCTCTACGATTTTTTTAATCACTTCATCACTCATCATGGATGTGTCTTCTTTGGTTTCCTCAAGCAACTGTTTTTCTTTCTTTGTATCACCGGTTTTTTCGTAATACAAACGAAGAAGAATAAAGCGATTGTCTTGTCTGGTAGAATCCAAATTTTTGGTAGGTGGAAACAGCGTGTCAATGTCAGAAAGAATATGGTCAAATTTACCATTGTTTATGGCAGTAGATATACGGAAAAATTCCGTTTGCTCTTTCTGACTGATTTTATTTGATTGCGTATCTTCTGGTAAGAAACAGGAAACTGCCAAAAGAACTAGTGTCAAAATACCGGTACCCCACACGATTATGCGAAGTGGTTTTGAAATGTTTTTTTTTCGTTTGTGACGGAACAAGTAAATGATCAGTAAGATAAGAAAAACAATAAAAGCTAAAAAACAATAAGTCCACATCATAATTTTGAATCCTCCTTAATTAATTGTCTTAACCGACGCTCGGTATATCCGTATTTTTTTGCTAAATCGGAGAGCGACCGGGTGCCGAGCTGCCGTTCCACTTCTTTTACGACATATTGAACAGAATATAGACGCTGGGGAAGCGTGATTTGCTGACCGCGATAGTGCTTATGTAATAAAATCGTATTTTCAATTCCGATGATTTCGGCGATACACGCATAATCGCCGGCAAGATCACTTGGTTTGATTTTGCTTGACTCATCAGATGGTGCTTCTGCTGCATATTCCATTTTTTTCCTCCTTATTATCCCATGTAACATAGAGTAGCACATTTGCATGAGCATTTACATGAGAATATTTCCTTGAAAAATACAACATAAATTTCCTTGCAAAGAACCATGTATTTTACAAGAATAAGGATATGAAATTTTCTTTCGTCTGTGGTGTCCTGACAGTCGACTTTTATTAGGCAAGTGCTAAAAAGGCGAGCAGGGCAAAAAGATAGAGGCACACTGCCAGAATCATTTTCCACAAAGTGGCGCTGCGAAATCCCGGAATTTTTCTGAGAAAACGGATGTCAGCAGGGGTGTATTCCGGTAAAACGGCATCGAGTTGTTTGTAAATCTGATGACAGTTTAAATATCGTTTTTCGGCAGAAATCTGTGTGCACTTGGTTACAATTTTTCGCAGACGTCTGTCTTTTGGAAGCGCCTCTTTTGGCATTTTTCCGGTTGTCATCTGATTGATGAGTACACCGAGTGCGTAGATGTCGGTCCGAGCATCGGATTGCGTAAACCCGAACTGCTCCGGTGCAGCGTAGCCGGGTGTTCCAAGAATCTGGGTGTCATTTGTCTGATTTTTCTTTACCTCGCGTAAAATTCCGGGGTCAACCAGATACGCTTTTTTCTCCTCGGAAATAATAACATTGGCGGGGGTGACATCACGGTGAATCATATTGTGCTTGTGAAACCATTGCAAACCTTGGCATAAATCCATTGCATAACGGATTACTTCATCTTTTGAAAATGGACCTTGCAGATAAAGGTGTTCCTCCACGCTTTCCCCACGAATCCATTCTTCATTGATATAAAAGTGTCCTTCTTTTTCGTAGACGGAGTAAATTGTAACAATGGCAGGAGAGGGGGATTGCTGCTGGTACTCATAGAACTGTTTTATGACCGGATACTGCTCCCGCGTAATTTCTTTCCGCACAAAATAGAAACCGTCCTGCTCTACAAGTTCGGTAAGTCGGTCCGGCGAGGTATTCAATTTTGCAAGAATTGTCTCTTTTGTTTCCATAAAAAACTCCCTATTGTCGTATTTGTATTATTTTATTCAGCTCTTGTATTATCTCATAATTTGCAGGAACACGTCAATCAATGATTGCAAAAATCGAGTGTAAATGGTTTAATTAGTTCAGATGATAAATGAGGTATGTGAAATGAAAAATAATTATAAAATGACAATGTATGCCTGCTTTATTGGTTATATCGTGCAAGCGGTGGTGAATAGCTTTGTCCCGCTTTTATTTGTGATCTTTCAGACGGAGTATCATATTCCACTGACACAAATTACGCTGTTAATCACGGTGAATTTCGTGATTCAATTAGTGGTAGATCTATTGTCAGCCGGTTTTGTTGACAAAATTGGATATCGGGCATCAGCTATTATTGCGCACGCTTGTGCGGGAACCGGTATTTTTCTACTTACGATTTTGCCGGAATTGTTTTCAAATCCATTTTATGGCATTTTGCTTGCCGTTATGGTTTATGCCATCGGTGGCGGTTTGATTGAAGTTTTGATTAGTCCGGTTCTTGAGGCGTGTCCGACGGATAATAAAGAATCAGCCATGAGTTTGTTACATTCATTTTACTGTTGGGGATGTACCGGTGTTGTTTTGTTGTCGACACTTTTTTTTGCTGTGTTTGGAACATCGCATTGGAAGATTCTTGCCCTAATCTGGGTGATTTTGCCGGCAGCTAATTTAATTTTGTTTACGAAAGTTCCTATTTACAGCCTTCATGAAGAAGGGGAGAGTGGGATGTCAATTTCTGAACTGTTTCGAGTAAAGGTGTTTTGGCTTTTGATGGCGATGATGCTCTGCGCCGGTGCGTCGGAACAGGCAGTGAGCCAGTGGGCATCCACATTTGCTGAAAAGGGACTTCATATCCAGAAGACAGTGGGGGATTTGGTCGGACCGATGATGTTTTCTGTTTTGATGGGATTGTCGCGTTTGATTTATGGAAAATACGGTGAAAAATTTAATTTAGACCGATTTATGAAAGGAAGCTGTGTACTGTGCGTTGCTTCGTATTTGTGCATTTCCCTTGTGCCGGTTCCGATAGTTGGACTGATTGGTTGTGCGATCTGTGGATTTTCTGTGGGAATTATGTGGCCGGGGACTTTCAGTAAGGCATCGGCAGCTATAAAAAGAGGAGGGACGGTCCTGTTTGCAATGCTTGCACTTGCCGGAGACTTAGGATGCTCCGGAGGACCGACCCTCGTTGGATTTGTTTCCAGTGCGTTTTCCGGTAATCTGCGCCTGGGAATATTAACTGCTATTGTTTTTCCGGTATTATTACTTGCCGGATTATGTACTTTTTCACGGTTAGTCGTTAAAAATGTTGATTAACTCAGAGAATGTGTCTGTGATTCCCTGAACGGATTCTTCAATGTTATTGTAAATGGCAGCGGACTGTTCGGCTAAATCCTGCATGCTGTTTGCAACAACGGCAAATCCGGCACCAGCTTCACCATTTCTGGCAGCTTCAATACTTGCATTCAGAGAAAGCATACGCTGTTTGCTGGAAATTGCTTTCAACTGGCTGGTGTCCTTGTTAATGACATCGACAAAGGAGGCAGATTCCTGCGTTTTTTTCTGCAATGCATGCAGCATGGAAGTATTTGTGTATTTGTAGTATTCCAAATTGACTAACTGGTTTACAATTAATTCTAAAAGATTGGTGGCAGCTCGGATTTTTTCCTCAGAACTGATTGTCACTTTATTAAGTGCGGCGATATACTCGTCCTCATCAATGCCAAGTTCTTTTGCTGTTTTGCGGAAAGATTCCTCATCCGGGGTTTCCGGAAGAATCTGTCCTCCGATAATTGCGCCCACTTTTTCATCGCCTACTTTAATATCGACTGAGAAGTCCATAAGTCCTGCATGGCAGAGGTAAGTTCCACTGCCTTCGTTGTCACACTTGACACAGCGACGGTTTCCTTCTTTTGAACCACGTGTGTACTTCATGCAGAAATCAGTAAAATTGCTGCCCTCTGTTAAATATTGTCCGTCATTTCCGACAGCAATTGCAGCAAGGCCGGTAGCGTCGGAAAAATTGTCCTGAATTTTTTGCAGTTTGGATATGTCCATAAATTCTTTAAGTTCCATAAAAACCATTCCCTTCATTTCATTACTTTAAAAATTTATATATATTTTACCACAAAAAACACATTTCGGCAAAAAAAAATTCTAACTATAGACTATTTCTTATTTGTGTACTATAATTTGTTTGTTAAATTGTGGAAGAATTGGGGAGAATACCAAGGTGAAATCGAAGAAATCGACAGGAGAACTGTTACATGAAATTGCGACGACGAAACAGGATTTTGAGTCGTTTGCCAATGAAAACAAGGATGAGTTTGACGAGTTTGACAGTAGAGATTATTTGAATCGTCTTTTGAACACGAAAAATTTACAGCCCACGGATATTATCAGGCGGAGTGGTTTGGAACGCTCTTATGTGTACCATATTTTAAATGGTGAGCGGAAAAATCCGTCGCAGGGCAAAGTGATAGCACTCTGCATTGCATTTGAACTTACCGTGGAGCAGACGCAGAGGCTGCTTCGGTCATGGAAACTGCCGGTTCTGTATCCGCGTAATCAGCGGGACAGCATTATTTTATACGGAATCAGCAGAAAAATGAGCGTTATGGAAATTAATGAGCATTTGCTGAATTTGAATTTTGAATTATTGGAATAAAGGAGAATAAAAAGATGGAGCGATACGAACTTGCAAAAAATCGTATTATGGAACTGGAGACGGAGATTGACGGCGCATTTGGCGATTATATCAAGGAAGCGGCACATTTATTTGTGACGATTTTTCATGTAATGGATGGTACAGAAGACGCAAAACAGCGAAAAGAATGGACAGGCAGTCTTTACGAAGAAATAGTGGGGGATAATTATGAAACTTCGTACGCAAATCCGGTATATTGTGTTAAGAAATTCGGTGAAAAGACCGGACAGTATTTGTGCTGGTTTTATGCCAGATTCCGTGACAGTATTGTAGCGGCGTTTGAAGAGGACGAAGAAGAAGTAACAAGATGCATGGAGTTGTTTTTGCAGGTGGTTTCTGTATTATCTTTGGAGGAGGAAACTGAGCGCTGCCTGAAAGAGACAATTTACTACGATGTTCATGATTATGCAGAGGACCGCATTGAGAAAAACATTCATGATTTGCTTTGCCCGGAGGAAACTCTGATTTACAATATTGTGATGAAAAGTGATTTTGCAAATACCGATTATTTGTACCGCTATGGGGAATACATTACGGAGAATGAAATTCGGATGGCGGAGTTCTTAGGGAAAATGCCAATCGAAAAACTTTCAGCCATGGCGTCTACTTATACGGAAGGCTATCGCAAGGGCTTTGAAATTGCGGGGATTGATTTGACGAAGAAAAAGACCGTGCAGATTCGTTATCATATTGGTTTTGAGCCAATGGTAAGACAGGCGGTTTTACAGTTTGAGAAAATGGGATTAAAGCCGGTATTTACAAGAAAGACAAATACGCAGGCTGTTGGTGTTGTCAGCACATCGCCGAATAAACAGTATCAGTATGATCATCGTTTTGACGATGCTTTGTATCTGAATCATGCACTGGTGCAGGAAAGATTAAAAATCTCTGAGAAAGTATTTGAATCGTATCGGGAAGAGGCTTCTTTGTATGCCGGACCGGCAGTGATTGAAGTGTTTGGGGAGAAATTATTTTCTCCGAAAGTGAAAAAGGAAAGTCCGGCGTATAAAAAAGAGCAGGAGGAGCTTTCGGTTTCTTACCGCAGAGATTATTCTTTGCTCCAAAACCGGTATATTCCTCAAGACTCTTACAGCTTCACGATTATCGCCTATCCGATTCCGGAAATTGGTGAGGGTTTCGAAGATATTTTTGAGGAAACAGTAAAGGTCAATACACTGGACATGGAAGAATACAAACAAATTCAGCAGCACTTAATTGATGCACTGGATTTGGGCGAAAAAGTTCATGTGACAGGACGAGGTAAAAACCACACGGATATTTGGATTCGTCTGCACGAATTGACGGAGCCTGCGAAACAGACGAATTTTGAAAATTGTCTGGCAGATGTTAATATTCCAGTTGGTGAGGTGTTTACTTCTCCGAAACTGACGGGAACGAATGGCGTGCTTCATGTGACACAGGTTTATCTAAATGAACTGCGTTATGAAAATCTGGAATTTTCCTTTACGGATGGTATGGTTACCTCTTATTCCTGCTCCAATTATGAAAAGGAAGAGGAAGGAAGAAAATATATCAAGGAAAATATTCTTCATAACCGTGAGACACTGCCAATTGGCGAGTTTGCTATTGGTACGAATACGACAGCCTATGTGATGGGAAGAAAGTTTGGCATTGAGGCAAAACTGCCGATTTTGATTGCAGAAAAGACAGGACCGCATTTTGCTCTTGGTGATACCTGTTATTCTATGAGTGAAGATGTGGTTTTGCACAACCCGGACGGAAAAGAAATTATTGCAAAAGAAAACGAGTGCTCGGCTCTCAGAAATACGGATATTTCCAAGGCATATTTTAACTGCCACACAGATGTTACGATTCCGTATGATGAACTTGGTGATATAATTGTCTTTACAAAAACGGGTGAAACCGTTACACTGATAAGGAATGGACGGTTTGTTCTTCCGGGAACAGAACGTCTGAATGAAGTTTTAGATTAAAATGAATGAATGCAGGAGGAATTGCAAGATGGCAAAAGTAGGTATCTTAATGGGAAGTGATTCAGACCTTCCGGTTATGAAAAAAGCAGCAGATATGCTTGAGAAATTTGGAATTGAATATGAGATGACGATTATTTCGGCTCACCGTATGCCGGATGTATTTGTTGACTATGCAACAAAAGCAGAAGAGCGTGGCGTTGAAGTGATTATCGCAGGAGCCGGTGGTGCTGCTCATCTTCCGGGTATGTGTGCGGCGTTATTTGACCTTCCGGTTATTGGTATTCCGATTCATACAAAGAGCCTTGGTGGTGTTGACAGTTTGTATTCGATTGTACAGATGCCATCCGGTATTCCGGTTGCTACTGTCGCTATCGATGGAGCAGCAAATGCCGCTATTTTAGCAGCTAAAATGCTTTCGATTTCGGATAAAGACTTGCGGGCTAAGTTGAAAGATTATAAGAAAGAAATGAAAGATGGCGTTATGGCAAAGGCAGAGAAACTGGATAAGCTTGGTTATGACAAATATATTGAGCAGATGTAGGGAAAATGTATGAGGCAGATAGGTGAGATGAGAAAGAATACTCGTAGAGAATATAATGAGTATTGTTGATTTTATCGCAGTAGTAAGCTTTGGTTTAACCTGCTAGAAAAATAAAGAAATCAATTTGTAGGAGACTATAACGCGAAGCGTTGTCCCGTCGCTCACAAATTGATTTCTTTTTTCCATCACCCCGCCATCAGCAGCCGGTCAAGTGCCATCAGCAAATAGTCGGTGTAGCCGGCTTTTTTTATGTCCTGCATAGCAAGGAGGGGAACTTTGCCAAGCGTTTTTCCCTGATAGGAATAAGTGATAAATCCCACGGCAGTTCCTTTTTTGATTGGAGCCTTTAATTCCTGATATGTTATCTTCTTCTCGATTTTATTTTTTTCATAAGCAGCGGTAAAAGTATGTGAAAATGATTTTTTTGGATACACCGTTAATTTTTCAGGGATTCCACCACGGACAGAAGGAGAGTCAAACTTCATGCCGGAATAATCGTCCTGATAGAGAGAACAGTTGGCAAATCCATAATCTAATAATGCCTGGGCTTCTGAAAAACGGACTTTATGGTCCGGTGCAGCCATAACAACTGCAATCAGATTTAATCCATTTCGCTTTGCTGTTGCGCTGAGACAGTATTTTGCTTTGCTGGTTGATCCGGTTTTTAATCCTGTTATTCCATCATAAAAACGTACAAGTTTGTTCGTATTTGTTAAACCAAACTGCGATTCACCCTTTTTGGTTTTGTGGATAATTGTGTCCATCCATACGGTTGAATATTTGGAAATGCCGGGATGTTTCATAATTAACTCGCGGGACATAAGACCTACGTCATAGGCACTGGAAAAATGCCCGGATTTGATATCGTCATCGAGACCTGTACAGTTTTTGAATTGTGTGTGTTTCATGCCAAGTTCTTTTGCTTTTTCGTTCATTTTCTTTACAAAATTTGGCTCTGAACCGGCAATTTTTTCTGCCATGGCAACAGCGGCATCATTTGCGCTGGCGATGCTGATGCATTTAATCATGGTGTCTACTGTCTGGGTTTCATTTGGTTCTAAAAATACTTGTGAGCCACCCATGCTGGCAGCATATTCGCTTACACTGACAGAATCGGTGAGTTGAATTTTTCCTTCTTCCAAAGCTTCCATAATCAAGGTCAACGTCATAATTTTTGTGATGCTGGCTGGTACAAGCTCGGTATCCTTATTTTTTTCCAGAATGATTTCTCCGGAATTTCCTTCAATCAAAACAGCTGCTTTTGCAGTAAGATTTACAGCTTGACCACTGGAAGATTCGGTGCTCCCGGCAGGAGCTTTAGACTGGGCATAGGAAAATGGAGCCGCAAAAAATAATGATAAAACTGCCAATATAAAAATTCCCAAAAGTTGTTTCATGTTGGTTTTTCATCCTGTCTTCAAAGAATCTGTTACATCCTATGGCGTGGAAGGAAAAAATATAACTATAGTTTGAAACTATATAAAAGCGCTGGTTTTCGGTATTATACAAACAAAACATGAGAGGTTATAATGAATTTAAATTCTAGGATTGAAAAAATGATTTGAAGGAGGATATTATGAAAACAGCCGTTATTGGATTTCCAAGGATTGGGGCATTGCGTGAATTAAAATTTTCATCGGAAAAATATTTCCGGAATGAAATTACAGAAGAAGAATTGTTAGAAACAGGGAGAACCTTGCGAAAAACACACTGGAAAATACAAAAAGAGGCAGGAATTGATTTTATTTCCTGCAATGATTTTTCCTATTATGATGGTCTCTTGGATGCCGCTGTTATGTGCGGAATTATCCCAAAGCGTTATCAGGAGTTGAATTTGTCAGAACTTGACACATATTTTGCTATGGCACGTGGCTATCAGGGGGAAGCGGGAGATGTAAAAGCACTGGCGATGAAAAAATGGTTTAATACAAATTACCATTATATTGTTCCGGAGGTTGAGGATGATACGGTTGTTTCTTTTTCCGGGGAAAAAATTTTAAGTGAGTTTGGGGAAGCAAAAGAACTCGGAATTTTGGTAAAACCGGTTGTGCCGGGAGCATATACGTTATTGAAATTATGCCGTTATACCGGTACAAAAACGGCAGAGGATTTTGTCGATGATGTCATTTTGGCATATAAGGAATTGCTGAAACTTTGCGATAAAAATGAGGTTTCGTGGATTCAGTTCGATGAGCCGTCCTTGGTTTTTGATATGACAGAACAGGATTTAGCACTGTTTCGTAAGATTTATTCTGAAATTCTGCCATCGGCACAGTCCTGTCAGGTATTGGTACAGACCTATTTTGGTGATGTCCGTGATGTATATCAGGATTTGATTCAATTGCCATTTGCAGGAGTTGGTCTGGACTTTGTAGAAGGAAAACAGACGAAAAAATTGATTGAACAGTATGGATTTCCAAAGGATAAAATATTGTTTGCCGGATTGGTTAATGGTAAAAATATTTGGAAAAATCATTATAAAGAAACACTCCAGGCACTGCAAGAGTTGAAGGAAAAAGGGATTCACACGGTGTTGTCGACTTCATGTTCTTTACTTCATGTTCCTTACACAATAGAACAGGAGAAAGAATTGTCCGATGAATATAAAAAGCACTTTGCTTTTGCAAAAGAAAAATTGTCGGAACTGCGTGATTTAAAGGCACTTGCAGAGGATGAGAACTTTCTTTCCTCCGTTTTGTTAAAGGCAAATGAAAGTCTGTTTTTGGAAGGAAGAGACTGCGTAAAGGAAGAAGTGAAAAATCGCCTAAAACAAGTGAAGGATGAAGATTATGTGAGAACGCCTGCGAGAAAGGAACGTCAGAAGAGACAGAAAGAGGTTCTCGGTCTTCCGATTTTTCCAACGACAACAATTGGTTCTTTCCCGCAGACCAAAGATGTAAAAGCAAACCGTTCGGCTTACCGTAGAGGTGAGAAAACGAAAGAAGAATATGTAGCTTTTAACCGTGAAAAGATTTCAGAATGTATTCGCTGGCAGGAAGAGATTGGATTGGATGTACTTGTCCATGGTGAATATGAAAGAAATGACATGGTGGAATACTTTGGTGAGTCTTTAGGGGGATTTTTGTTTACCAAACTCGGATGGGTGCAGTCATACGGCACACGCTGTGTAAAACCGCCGATTATCTGGGGCGATGTGTACCGCGACAAACCGATAACCGTGGACTGGTCCGTATTTGCACAGTCACAGACCGATAAAATTATGAAAGGAATGTTGACCGGACCTGTTACGATTTTAAATTGGTCCTTCCCTAGAGAAGATATTTCCATCGAAGAATCCATGATGCAGATTGCCTTTGTAATCCGGGATGAAGTACTTGATTTGGAGAAGAATGGTATTCGTATGATTCAGATTGATGAGGCAGCTCTTCGCGAAAAACTGCCGCTTCGTAAATCGCATTGGTACTCGGAATATCTGGATTTTGCAATCCCTGCTTTTCGTCTCACACACAGCGGTGTAAAACCGGAAACACAGATTCATACACATATGTGCTATAGTGAGTTTAATGATATTATCAAGGCAATTGACGATATGGATGCGGACGTGATTACATTTGAGGCATCCCGGTCAGATTTGCAGATTTTGGATGCTCTCCGTGACAATCATTTTGAAACAGAGGTTGGACCGGGCGTATACGATATCCATTCAGCACGTGTACCGTCAGTCGAAGAAATTGTGACAGCATTAAAAGGAATGCTTGAAAAGATTGAGCCGGATAAACTCTGGGTAAATCCGGATTGTGGTTTGAAAACCAGAGGTGTCAAAGAAACAGATGCCAGCCTGCGGAACATGGTAGCCGCTGCGAAAGAAATCAGGAGATTGGCAAACTAGAATAGTAAGAAAAAAGAAAAAGAAATTCATTCGTATCGAGACGGGATAACGCTTCGCGTTATAGTCTCTCGCGAATTGAATTTCTTTTCCTTTTTTTACTTTCTAAGTGCCAATCACTTCCAGATATGTTATAATATCATTAAAAAAGATGTCGGGGGCAGTTGTATGCTAACAGTTATCATGATTTTTCTAGGTATAGCAGTTCTTTTATTATTCGACGGTGTTTTGGAAAATTATTTTCCGACAACGAAAGAGTATTCGATTCAATCACCAAAAATAAAAGAAGAGAAAAAAGTGGTTTTGCTTACGGATTTACACGCTTGTTGTGTGGGAGGCAAAAAGGATAAATATTTGCAAATGATACAAAAACAGAATCCTGACATTCTCTTGCTCGCGGGAGATATGACGGTGAAAAACGGAAAACGAACAGATTGTGTAATCGAGTTTTTAAAAGGGATTCGTTCGATTGCGCCGGTTTATTATGCGCCCGGTAATCATGAGATTCGCATGCCGGAGTATGAGTCTTTTATCCGGGCGGTTCAAAATTTAGGGATTCATTATCTTTCAAATGCAACAGAAAAACTGGACGAAATGGATATTTATGGGCTGGATTTGCCGGAATATTGGTATCATAAATTTTGGGAGAAGCGGAATTTTTCAAAAGAGGAAGTAGAAAAACTTTTGGGAAGTCCGAAAAAGGATACATTTTCTATTTTGATTGCACACAACCCAGAGTATTTTCCTTATTATGCTGCGTGGGGAGCTGACCTTACGGTAAGCGGACATATCCATGGTGGCATTATGAGGCTGCCGTGGCTTGGTGGCGTGATTTCGCCGAGCCTTCGACTTTTTCCAAAGTATGATTCCGGTGAGTTTGAGGAAAACGGGAAAAAGATGATACTCAGCCGGGGGATGGGACTT
>QWCE01005467.1_pt1 | contig 31400 bp, 29 predicted proteins | sample 1972531 | NCBI WGS metagenome assembly QWCE01 (sample SAMN09866716, study PRJNA288562) | Human gut metagenome isolate term4_stool, whole genome shotgun sequencing... | reverse complement strand
TCTTGTTTGGTGGGCGCGGGTGGATTCGAACCACCGAAGCTGAAAAGCAGCAGATTTACAGTCTGTCCCCATTGGCCACTCGGGAACACGCCCAGATTCACTTTTATGCGGCCATCGCTGACCGCCTGTATATCTTACCATCGAATCTGAAATTTGTCAACCATTTTTTGCAAAAAAATCTTGACATCTTTTGTCAGCCGGTGTATACTACAACCAATGATTGTGGTTCAGACGCACAAATTAAAACAGAAAGGAGACTATTCTTTATGACGACTGACCGCGAAGCATTTCTCGCATCGTTCAAGGAGTATCTTGCCACCACCCCGGCTGTGGAACTGCTGAACGACTATACCTATTTGTTGATATACATCAATCACGACCCCTACGATGAGCAGGAACGGTACCAGTACCTTGTGGATGCTGTTTCTACCGTAGGCACGAAGTTTTCTCAGGTCGATACATGGCGTGCCGGGTGCGCCAAGCGCCAGCGTGAGGACGACAACGCCTTTTGGGAATCCGCAATGGCATGGCACGACCACCACTACGCCAAGGCCCCGGAGCCCTACTGCCTGAGCGATGTGCCCTGCGAGGAGACCGAATGGCTGGTGCCGGATGTCCTGCCGCGGGGCGAGATCTCCCTGCTGGGTGCCGACGGCGGCACCGGCAAGGGCATCTGGCAAGCCCAGCTCATCGCCTACGTCACCGCCGGGCAGACCAGCGGCTTCTTCCCCGAACCGCCCGCCCAGACCGGCCGGGTGCTCATCCTTGCGGGCGAGGACGACCCCGGCAAGGTGCTCAAGGGCCGCATCGCCGCCGCCGGAGCCGACATGTCCAAGGTGATGGTCGTCAGTGCCGACGACTACTACCTGCGCACCGGCCACCAGCTCTGCATCGGAGACGACGACATCACCACCTTTGTGGCGAAGATCAACCCCATCCTGTTGATCTTAGACCCGCTGCAAAGCTTTCTGCCCCCCGACGTGGAGATGGCCAGCCGCAACCAGATGCGCGGCGCCGTGCTGCCCCTGAAGAGCCTGAGCACCAAGTACCACCTCGCCACCCTCATCTCCATGCACACCAACAAGCGGCCGGGCGTTTCGGGCCGTGGCCGCCTCGCCGACAGCTCGGACCTGTGGGACATTGCCCGCAGCGTGCTGATGATGGGCCGCTGCAAGAACAGCACCGAGGGCCAGATCTACCTCAGCCACGAGAAGAGCAGCTACTCCAAGCCCGCCCAGACCGTGCTGATGCACATCGAGGACGTGACCGTGGACGGCGTGCCCACCGCGCGGGCCATCTTCGACGGCTCCACCGACAAGAAGGACGCGGACTTCATGGAGGAACGCCGCCTCCGCCTTGCCCAGACCAAGGACGACACCACCGCCGCCATCCTCAACGCGCTGGCCGAGAGCCGCCTTGGCAGCATGGCCAGCAGCGAGCTGCGCGCCGCCGTCACCAAGGAGGTCGGGTGCAGCGAGAAGACCTACAACCGCGCCTACGCGGAGCTGGTAAAGAGCGGCCGCATCACGAAGAAGGCGATCCGGGAGAGGGACGGCTGCAACCGGTGGTACTCCTTCTCCGACTGGAGTAAATCCGATGACCAACTTAAAAAATAACTACGTTCTTATGTTTTAATTTGAATGTTGGTCTGGTTGGCCAACTTCGGTTGCTGGCCAAGTTCGAAATTGGTCACCCCCCTGTTGAACCCGGCCATGCTGGCCAAGTTCGATTTGCAGCGATGCTTCGCTATTATTTCCGATGTTGGCCACCAAACCAGCTTGCAGTAGAGATGCAAAAGGCCCCAGAGCGGTGAAGCTCTGGGGTCTTTTTTCGTGGAGCCAGTGACAGGAAACGACATTCCAGCACAGTTCCTTTCATTTACAGCCCGAACAAGTCAGAGTGCGTACCGGTGCGATACAGATACAGCTCTGTTTCCGTCTGGTAGTAAACCAGCAGCCAATCTGGTTGAATGTGGCATTCCCGGTGGGGAATATAGCTGCCTGTCAAGCTGTGGTCTTTGTTTTGAGGTAGAAGTGCTGCCGGAATGGCCAATACGTTAATGATCTGCTGGAGTTTGGTCATGTCATAATGCCGCTTCTGGCACACCTTCAAATCCTTCTTGAACTTGGTGGAGTATTTTACTTCAAGCACTTTCATCCTCCAGCAGCGAACTAATCAGGTTTTCAACGGGGCCGGTATAGGTGTGACCGCCGCCATTGTCCAGTTCTTCAAAGGCTTCCAGCGTCTCTGCGTTTGGGATTTCTGCATCTTCCGGCGTTGTCACGCCCTGAAGATATGCGATAACATACAGCAGCTTGCTTTCTGGCACCTGATCCAGCAGGGTTCGTGCCAATTCTCTTGTGCTCATTCTACACCCATCCTTTCATGTGTAAGTTGTGGGCTTCTCTGTGGAAGTTTATGCGGTTTCCTTCCCGGCTGCTTCCTCGCCTTCTGCACCAGCCGGGCACACATCCAGCAGAATATCCAGACAATACCGCTGAACGCTCTTGCCAGCGTCCGCAGCAGCCTTGCGAATCCTTGCCCCATCCTCTTTAGACGGGCGGAGCATGATATTGTCCTTGCTTGCGTTGTATTTGACCGATGCTCTTTTGTGTGCATCAGATACAGCCATTACAGCACCCCCCTTTTTACTATAGTATAACCGTTCATGATATAACCGTCAACGTGTAATTTGCATCAAATATAACCGTTAACATTGTGCAGTTTGCAGCGCATACAAAAGCAAAAATCCCACGATACACGCCGTTGTTTTAACGGTATATCGCAGGATTTTTCTTGGAGCTAGTGACAGGAGTTGAACCTGCAACCCACTGATTACAAATCAGTTGCGCTGCCATTGCGCCACACTAGCACACGCTACCTGAATAGTATACCACTGGCGGGCGGGTTTGGCAAGGCTGATTTTCGGGTTTTGGGCCGGGCGGCAAAACAAAAGCCCTCCGGCAGGGGCCGAAGGGCGCAGGGCGTTATTGGTCTGCCAGTGCCGCTTGGATCTTCGCGAAGTCCTCCAGCGTGAGGGCTTCGGGGCGGATGCGGGCGTCGAAACCCGCAGCCTCGATGGCGGCGATGACGCCCTCCTTGGGGCGGGGAAGGCCGCTGGCGATGGCGTTGGCGGCGGTCTTGCGGCGCTGGCCGAAGGCGGCGCGGATGAGGGCGAAATAGCCCTCCTCATCGGCCACCTCCACGGCGGGGGTGGGGCGGATGTCCATCCGAACCACGGCGCTGGTCACCTTGGGAGCCGGGTAGAAGCTGCCCGGCGCGGCGGTGAACATCATCTTGGACTGGGCGTAGTAGCTCACCGCACAGCTGATGGCGCTGGAAGCGCGGGTGCCGGGGGCTGCGGCCAGCCGGTCGGCGGCCTCTTTCTGGACCATGACGGTCAGGCTCTCCACCGGGAGGCGGTCGCCCAGCAGCTTCATGACGATGGGGCTGGTGATGTAATAGGGCAGGTTCGCGCAGACGGCCACCGGCATTCCGGGGAACTCCTCGGCGATGAGGGCCTTCAGGTCCACCTTGAGCACGTCGTTCATGACCAGCTTGAAGTTGTCCACGCCGGCCATCGTCTCAGCCAGCAGGGGCGGCAGCCGCTCGTCCACCTCGATGGAGACCACCTTGGCCGCGCGCTTGGCCAGCTCGCGGGTCAGCACGCCGATGCCGGGGCCGATCTCGATGACGCCGTAGCGCTTGTCCACCCGGCTGGCGTCCACGATCTTGATGGGCAGACCGGGGTTGATGATGAAGTTCTGGCCGAAGCCCTTCGACAGCGCGAAATCATACTTTTCGCACAGCGCACGGACATAGGACAGGTCGGTGAGTTCTGGCATAGGGGCTCCTTTGTTGGTAGATTTTTTTCGTGGATCGGTTGGGGGTTCTTGTCGTAAGCTCAAGCGAAACCGGGCGAAGCCTCGCCGGGAGCGGGATTGCCCTCTCTGCCTTGCGGTACGCTGTGCTAAACAAAGGCGCAGCCTTCCCTCTGCCGGGCTCGCCCTCTCAGGCGCTTCGCGCCAGCTGTCCTCCCTCTGTCGCATATGCGACATCTCCCTCCGGCCGGAGGGAGTCTTTCCCAAAGGGGGAGCCCTTGGCAAAGGCGGAAAGTCTCCGCGTAACGCCTTCGGCTCCCCTTGCGGCAGCAGGGCGTAAAGTGCTGAACTGCAAACTTGGCGGACTGCCAAGGCCTCTCACTTTGGGAGAGGTGGCATCGCGAAGCGATGACGGAGAGGGCAAGGCCGCTGACAAGAACGCACCGCGTAAGTTTAGATTAAGCCTTCTGAAAGTCTATCCCACCGTAAGCTCAAGCTAAACTGAGGCGAAGTCTCCCCGTCCGCATCCTCGCCCTCTCAGGCCGCCTAACGGCGTCCAGCTCCCCCAAAGTGGGAGCCCTTGGCAAAGGCGGAACGTCTGAGCGCAGCGCCTTCGGCTCCCCTTGCGGCAGCAGGGCGCAACGTATAAACTGGGAACTTTGCGGACTGCCAAGGCCTCTCACTTTGGGAGAGGTGGCATCGCGAAGCGATGACGGAGAGGGCAAGGCCGCTCACGGCGGCGCAGGGCCTAGGTTTGGATTGTGCTTCCGACAGGCCCTTATTCCCCCGCTCCCTCGCTGGTGGCGGCGGGTTCGCTGCTGGCGGCGGGTTCGCTCCCACTGGCGGCTTCACCTTCCGCTTGACCTTCCGCTCCGCTCTCCGCTTCCCCTTCGGCGGGTGCGGCGGCGGCGCTGTCAGCGGTGCTGTCGGCTTCATTGACGCCGGAGACGGTGGTGGTGCCGGTCATCTGCTGGGCGGTGGCCACGGCGCGCTGGATCTGGGGGTCGGTGGAGGTGGTGTAGTCGTAGTAGGCGGTCTGCTCGTCGGCGGTCAGGGTACGATCCACATCCACGGTCAGGCCGGTGCCGTCAAAGGACGAGCCGTCGCCGCAGAGCAGCTTTGCCACGGTGACCACCACGGCGCTGCCGTCGGACAGGCGCTGGGGGCTGCTCTGGATGGTGCCCTTGCCCATGGTGGTGGTGCCCACAAGGCGGGCGCCGCTCATGGTGCGGAGACTGCTGGCGAAAAGCTCCGCCGCGCTGGCGGTATTGCCGTTGACGAGGCAGACCAGCGGCTGCGTGATGATGCTGTCGCCGGTGCTGGAACCCAGCGCGGTGCGGTTGCCGTTCTTGTCCTCGGCGTAGGCCACGGTGCCTTCGGGCACGATGAGGTCGATGCAGCTGATGGCGTCGTCGAGGATGCCGCCGCCGTTGTCCCGCAGGTCAAACACGAAGCTGACCGCGCCGCCCGCATTCAGGCTGCGCAGGGCGTAGTCCAGCTCACTGGGGGTGGAGCCGTCGAACTGGCGGATCCGGATGTAGCCCACGTTGTCTTGGAGCATCTCATAATCCACGGTGGTGGTATTATAGCCGGAGTGGGTCAGGTCGGCGGTGTGCTCGGTGGCCTCGCTGTCCAGCCACGTGACGTTCACGGTGGTGCCGCTCTCGCCCCGGAGCTTGGTCTGGACGGCTTCCACGCCGGTCAGGTTCTTGATGTCGGTGCCGTCCACGGCGGTGAGGTAATCCCCCACGGTGATGCCCGCCTCATGGGCCGGGGAGTCATCGTAGACCTTGGTCACCTTGGCGTAGCCGGACTGGTCGATGGCCAGCTCCACGCCGATGCCCATGAGGGTGCCGTTCTGGGTGTTCATCAGGTCTGTATAACCTTGGGCGGTATAATACCGGGCGTATTTATCGCCGGTGCCCAGCAGGTAGCCCGCCGTCAGGCGGTCGTACAGGGTCGTTTCGTCGATGGTATAATAATCGTTGCTGCGGACGTAGCGATCCACCTCCGCGATCTTATTGTACATGCTCTCCTTTTCCTTCACGCTGGAAACGGTGCTGTCGAACAGGCGCATCGCCACCAGCATGGTGATGGAGAAGGTCACGGTCATGGCAAGGATGACGATGCTGACCGCCATGCCAACGGATATCTTGCGATTCATAGTTGCTTTTCCCTCCCGCTCAGACCAGCAGCATCATGACCAAGCTGCCCAGCAGGGACAGGCCGAACACGCATGCCAAGATCAGGCAGCCCACGCGCAGGATGCGCTTGCGTTTTTTATCGTTCATCGTCCGAACGACCTCCTTTGATACAGACAGGAATTATTTCATGGGGATATAACCTCTAGGATTCACGGCATTGGCCTTGGAACCGCCCTTCCAGACTTCGAGGTGGAGGTGGTTGCCGGTGGAGTTGCCGGTGGAACCCACGTAGCCGATGAGTTCGCCCTGCTGGACATACTTGCCCGCCGAGGTAGCCACCGACCTCATATGGCCGTACAGGGTGCTGTACTGCTGGCCATCGGACATTTTGCCGTGGTAGATGATGACATAGTTGCCGTAGCCGCCGCTGGACCAGCCCGCCACCTGCACATAGCCGCTGGCGGCTGCGTAGATGGGGGTGCCCCCCGGAGCGGCGAAGTCCGTGCCCGCGTGGAGCTTGTTCACGCCGGAGACCGGGTTCTTGCGCCAGCCGTACTCGCTGGAGATGCGGGTATAGCTCTTGAGGGGGCAGATAAAGCCGGTGAAGCTCAGCTGCGGCTTGGAGGAGGCCGCGGCTGCGATGAGCTTCTGGACCTCTTTCTTGACGGCTTCGTAGTTCATCTCGTCCGACTCGATGGCGGCTTGGGCGTCCTTCTGGGCCTTCTGGGCCTCGGCGGCGCTCAGCTTGGCCGCAGCCACGCTGGAGTTCAGCTCGCTCTGCTTGGCGGTCATCTGGGCGTTCTGGCTGTCCAGCTCGCTCTTCTTGCTCTGCAGCTCCGCCCGCTGGCTGTTCAACTGGGTCTTCTGCTCTTCGAGCTGGGCCTTGTCGTTTTCCAGCGCCTCTTTGGCGTTGCGCATATTGGTCAGGATCTCGGTATCCTTCACCGAGATGTCCTGCAGGGCTTGGTTGAAGGTGAGCAGCTCATACAGGTTCGTCACCGAGGAGAGCATGGCGACGCTGCCGCCCTCCCGCAGCTCCTGCATGGCGGCCATGTGGCCCTTGAAGGCCGTCCACTGGGTGTCGATCTCGCCCTGCTTGGCGGTGATCTCGCTCTGCTTGGCGGTGATCTCCTGCTCCTTGGCGGCGATCTCCTGTTCCTTGACGCCGATGCTGTTCTGCACCACGGCGATCTGGCTCTTGAGCACACCGATCTGGCTCTGGACCACCGTGACCTTCTCCTTCAGCTCGGATTCGAGGGCCTTGGCGGCCTGTTCCTTCTTTTTCGCGTCGGACAGTTCTTTTTTGTGCTGCTCGATGGACTGGCTCAGCTTATTCAGCTTATTTTGGAGGCTGGACATGCTGGTGGCCGCTGTGGCCGGGTAGACCGACACGCTCAGCAGCAGACAGGCCGCTGCCAGAAAGAGGCTGGCCGCCCGCATGGCCCGGTTGTGATGCCGGGAGGGCTTGGCGTGTTCGGGGCGGTGGTAGAGCCGGAAACCGGCGGAATGGCGTGCTTTCATGCTCTGTTCCCCTCCCTTACACGTTCAGATGCTTGCGGATGGAGAAGGTGCTGCCCAGCGCACCGACCAGTGCGCCGCCCGCCAGACTGTAGGTCAGGATGGTGGGCCAGACGTTCTCCACCGGCACAAGGGCTGCGCCCATGAGCATCTCCCACAGGCCGCCGAAGGTGCTGGATGCTTCCACGATATAATAGTAGCCGCCGATGCCCGCTGCCGAGGTGATGGCACCGGAGATCAGGCCCATGGTCAGGCCCTCCATGAAGAAGGGCAGGGTGACCATGGCGTTGGTGGCACCGACGTACTTCATGATCTCGATCTCCCGCCGCCGCGCAAAGACGCTGAGGCGGATGGTGCTGCCCACCGTGATGATGCTGACGATCATCAGCACCGCGATGATGGCCTGTCCGCCCTTGGTGACGACCTTCTGGATCTCCACGAAGGTGTTGGTCATCTCCACCGGCGCGGACACACTGTATACGCCGGGGATGGTCTGGAACTGCTGGCTGATGGCGGACATCTGGCTCAGGTCGCTCAGGGAGACCCGGTAGTTGGCTTTGAAGGGGTTGTCGTTCTCAAACTCGTCCAGCAGGGACGCATAGTCGGACAGGAAGCCCCGGTAGGCGTTTAGGGTGTCCTCCTTGGACATGTACTGCACGCTGCTGACGCCGGGGGTGGCGGTGATCCGCTCCCCCACCGAAGCGGTGGTGGCGTCGTCGGCCTCCGGGTCCACGAAGACGACCATCTCGTTCTGCTGGCCCAGATAGTTGACCATGCTGTCCACATTGACCTCAGCCAGCGTGGCGAAGGTGTTCAGCGTCATGCAGACGCTCAGGGAGGCGATGCACGCAATGGTCATGGCCCAGTGTTTGCCAAGGTTGCGCACGCCGCGGCGGGTCAGGAACCCAAAGGTGGAAAGTTTCATACCAGCGCCTCCTCTCCCTCTGCGGCGGGTTTGAGCGTGATCTCGCCGGTGGTGTCCAGCCCGGTCAGGGGCAGGTCAAGGTCGGCCCTGCCGTCGGCGGGGATGTCGGAAATGATCTGGCCGCCCTTCAGCGTCACCACCCGGCGGTGGAACCGGTGGACCAGCTCGTGTTCGTGGGTGACCACCAGCACGGTGATGCCCATATCGCTCACCCGCTCCAGCAGCTCCATCATCTCAAGGCTCAGCTCCGGGTCGATGTTGCCGGTGGGCTCGTCCGCGATGACCAGCTTGGGGGCATGGGCCAGCGCACGGGCCACGGCCACGCGCTGCTGCTCGCCGCCGGAGAGGAACTCCGGGTAGACGTTGGCCTTGTCCTCCAAGTGGACCAGCTCCAGCATGTAGGGCACACGCTCCTTGATCTGCTTACGGCCGATGTTGGTGACGTGCATGGCAAACGCGATGTTCTCGTAAACGGTCATGGTGGGGATGAGCCGGAAATCCTGAAAAATAATGCCCATCTGGCGGCGCAGGTAGGGGATCTTGTGGCGGCGGAGCTTGGCCACGTCCTTGCCGTCCACAAGGACTTGGCCGCTGGTAGCCCGCTCCTCCCGCAGGATCAGCTTGAGCAGCGTAGATTTGCCCGCGCCGCTGTGGCCCAGCAAAAATACGAACTCGCCGTCGTCCACATGGAAGTTGATGTCTTCCAGCGCGGGCTTCTCGCCGTGCTTGTATTGCTTCGTAACGTGTTCAAAGTCGATCATGAGTCTTACTCCCGATAATTATTTCGTCTAAAGATCGCTTGATTTTCCTTTGTTTTCGGCCTATTTTGGCCTGTTCTAAACCAATGTGCCGCATTCCCGGCAGAAGGGGTACCCTCGCCTTATCTTACGCTGTGCCAAACAAAGGCGCAGAGTTCCCGCCAGCGGGCTTGCCCAGGGCGTAAAGTATAAACTGGGAACTTTACGGACTGCCAAGGCCTCTCACTTTGGGAGAGGTGGCATCGCGAAGCGATGACGGAGAGGGCAAGCCCGCTCACGGGGCGGCAGGGCCTTTGTTTAGCAGATGCTTTCGGTAGGGAGAGGGCAAGCCCGCTCACGGCGGCGCAGAGCCTAGGTTTAGATTGTGCTTCCGATGGGGCTGTGCTTCCGCTGGGCCAAGACCCACAAAAAAAACGGCCAGCATCGGTTTCGAGCGGCCGGTTGGGTACGCCGGCGGGGGATGCCGCGCAGCGTGTGCATCAATATTTGGCCGGGTTGTTGGACAGGTACTTCTTGACCATCAAGGCTACCTTGAAGACGATCGCGTCGTCGAACTCACGCAGATCCAGACCGGTCAGCTTTTTGATCTTTTCCAGACGATACACCAGCGTGTTGCGGTGGACGAACAGGCCGCGGCTGGTCTCGGAGACGTTCAGGTTGTTCTCGAAGAAGCGCTGAATGGTGAAGAGCGTCTCCTGATCGAGGCTCTCGATGCTGCCCTGCTTGAACACCTCCCGCAGGAACATCTCGCAGACGGTGGTGGGCAGCTGGTAGATCAGGCGGGCGATGCCGAGGTTGTCGTAGCGGATGATCTGCTTCTCGGTATCGAAGACCTTGCTCACCTCCATGGCGATCTGGGCTTCCTTAAAGGAGGTGGCCAGATCCTTCACATTGGAGATGGGGGTGCCGATGCCCACCACTGCCTTGATGTAGTGCTCGCCGGAGAGGGTGTCCACGATGCTGGCAGCCAGCTTCTCCATGTCGGTGCGGTCGATGCCCTTGCGGATCTCCTTGACCAGCACGGTGTCTGTCTCGCTGATGTTGAAGACGAAGTCCTTCTGCTTGTCGGGGAAGAGGCTGCTGACCACATCGTAAGCGGAGATGTCGCCGCCGCTGGTCACCCGCACGATGAACACCACGCGGGACACGTCGGTGGCGAAGTGCAGCTCACGGGCCTTGGCGTAGATGTCGCCGGGCAGGATGTTGTCCAGCACCACGTTCTTGATGAAGTTGGATTTGTCGAACTTCTCGTCGTGGTACTGCTTGATGCTCTGCAAACTGATGGACAGCACCGCCGCGAACTGGCCGGCGGTCTCGTCGGCACCCTCCACGAAGACGGCGTAGTCGTTATGCTTTGCGCTGGAGAACTGCTGGTAGGTGTAGCCATCGCGCACGAAGCGGTCGCCCGCTGTCAGGCGCTCGGCCATAAAACCTTCACGCACTTCACCGATCAGATTCAGCTCCGAGCAGGAGATCACAGCGCCGGTCTCATCCACCACGCCCACCACACGGTCGATGGCGTCTTTCATCTGGTAGATCACGCTCTGGAATACTCTATTGGCCATAAATGGATACCCCTTTTCTCTTTTGTGCAAGCCGCAGGGGCGAGATTGTCATTTTTACACAATTTCGCCGCATTACATTTTCTATTTTACACAAAAGAATTTACTTTTGCAACATATTTCACCAAAAAATTTTTATCTTTCTTGTTGAAATTATCTTTCGGGGCCTCAAACCGGCCGAAAAAGCACCTTTTTGCGTGGTTCTTACCTGTATTCTACCGGGAAAATGTGACGGTTTTTTGAAATCGTGGTGAAAAGCCGACCCTTTCATCCAGTAATTTTTGCCACTTCAGCGTCCGAAAGCTCCCGCCACTGCCCCGGTGCCAGCGCCGGGTCGAGGGCAAGGCCGCCGATGGCGTCCCGGTGGAGCTTGTTCACCCCCGCGCCGTAGACGCCGAACATCCGCTTGATCTGGTGGTAGACCCCCTGCTTGAGCAGCACCCGCACGGTGCATTTGTCCGCGCTCACCGGCTCCACCACCGCCGGGGAGAGGGCGGTGCCGTCCGCCAGCGTCACGCCCGCGGCAAAGCCTTCCACCATCTCGTCGGTCAGCGGCGTGTCGATCTCCACCGTGTAGGTCTTGGAGACATGGCGCTTCGGGGCCAAAATGTCGTGGGCAAAGCCGCCGTCGTCCGTCAGCAGCACAAAGCCGGTGCTGGTCTTGTCCAGCCGACCCGCCGGGAACAGCTCCCGCCGGGGGTAGGCGTCCCCCACAAGGTCCACCACCGTGGTATCCCGCTTGTCTGTGGATGCGCTGACCACCCCTTCGGGCTTGTTCAGCATCAGGTAGACGAATCTCTGGTAGCGCAGCGCCCGGCCCTCCACGGCCACCGCGTCGTCCTCCTTCACCTGCACGTCGCCCTTTTTGCAGACCGCCCCGTTCACCGTTACCTTCCCCTTCGCTAACAGCATCTTCGCCTCGCTCCGGGTGCATTGGGCCGTTTCGGATAGGTATTTGTCTAGGCGCATAGGTTGATCTCCTTTTTCTCTTGATTTCCATCTTATCCTACAATTCATCTATCGCAATGCAAAGTCTCGCTGGCAGCGAGGCCCCGATTTAGCTGGCGCTTACGATGGGGCAGACTTCCGAAAGGCTTGATCTAAACTTACGCGGTACGTTCTTGTCAGCGGGCTTGCCCTCTCCGTCATCGCTGACGCGATGCCACCTCTCCCAAAGTGAGAGGCCTTGGCAGTCCGCAAAGTTTCCGGTTCCACACTTTACGCCCCGCTGCCGCAAGGGGAGCCGAAGGCGCTGCGCTCAGACTTTCCGCCTTTGCCAAGGGCTCCCCCTTTGGGGGAGCTGGCGCGAAGCGCCTGAGAGGGCGAGGATGCTGGCGGGGCCGCTGGACCCCAGTTTAACTGGCGCTTACGATGGGGCAGACTTCCGAAAGGCTTGATCTAAACGGACGCAGTGCGTTCTTGTCAGCGGGCTTGCCCTCTCCGTCATCGCTTCGCGATGCCACCTCTCCCAAAGTGAGAGGCCTTGGCAGTCCGCAAAGCTTCCAGTTTGGAATCTTTACGCCCTGCTGCCGCAAGGGGAGCCGTCAGGCGCTGCGCTCAGACTTTCCGCCTTTGCCAAGGGCTCCCCCTTTGGGGGAGCTGGCGCGAAGCGCCTGAGAGGGCGAGGATGCTGGCGGGGAGACTTCGCCCCGGTTTAGCTTGAGCTTACGTCAGGGAGAGTGCAACCCCCTCCACTCCCCCATTAAAAAGCAATCTCCCCAAAAAAGCAAGCCCCGCCCCCACTGACCGCTGCCAACGAGGACGGGACTTGTACGATTTTATAGGGGAATTACACGCTCAAGCTTGCATGCTGCTCCACGGCATCGGGGTTGGCATCAAAGATGGGCTTGAGGATGTGGGCGATGAACTCCTCGACCTGCTGGGGAGCGCGGCCCACGAAGTTTTCGGGCACGAGGCCCGCCACGATCTCTTCCTTGGTCAGGCCGAAAGCCGGGTCGGCGGCGATGCGGTCCACCATATCGTTGGGCAGACCCTCTTCCTTGACCTGCTTGCCCGCCGCGATGGCGTGCTGGCGCAGACGCTCGTGGAGTTCCTGCCGGTTGCCGCCCTTCTCCACGGCCTGCATCATGATGTTCTCGCTGGCCATGAAGGGCAGCTCGGCCATCAGGCGGCTGCGGATGACCTTGGGGTAGACCACGATGCCGTCGGTGACGTTGAGCATGATGTTCAGGATGGCGTCCGCCGCGAGGAAGCCCTCCGCCATGGCCACGCGCTTGTTGGCGCTGTCGTCCAGCGTGCGCTCGAACCACTGGGTACCGGTGGTGAAGCTGGGGTTCAGCACATCCACCATCAGGTAGCGGGCGAGGGCGCAGATGCGCTCGCACCGCATGGGGTTGCGCTTATAGGGCATGGCGGAGGAGCCGATCTGGTTTTTCTCAAAGGGCTCTTCCATCTCCTTGAAGTTGGCCAGCAGACGCAGGTCGGTGGCGAACTTCATGCAGCTCTGGGCGATGCCCGCCAGCGCGTTGAGGATGAAGGAATCCACCTTGCGGCTGTAGGTCTGGCCGGACACGGGGATGACGGCTTCGGGGGCGAAGCCCATCTCCGACGCAATGGACGCATCCACGGCGCGGATCTTGTCTGCATCGCCCTTGAACAGCTCCATAAAGGAGGCCTGTGTGCCGGTGGTGCCCTTGACGCCGCGGAGCTGCAGCGTCGCGAGGCGGTGGTCGATCTCGGCAAGGTCCATCACCAGCTCGTTGGCCCACAGGGTCGCGCGCTTGCCCACGGTGGTGGGCTGGGCGGGCTGGCAGTGGGTGTACGCCATGCAGGGCATGTCTTTGTACTCCTCGGCGAAGCGGGCCAGCTTTGCCAGCACGCCGATCAGCTTTTTGCGGATGAGCTCCAGCCCCTGCCGCATCACGATGATGTCGGTGTTGTCGCCCACGTAGCAGCTGGTAGCACCCAGATGGATGATGCCGGCGGCCTTGGGGCACTGCTGGCCGTAGGCGTAGACGTGGCTCATCACGTCGTGGCGCACCAGCTTTTCGCGGGCGATGGCCACATCGTAGTTGATGTCCTCCACGTGGGCTTCCAGCTCTGCCACCATTTCGGGGGTGATGTTGGTCAGGCCCTGCTTCATCTCCGCGCGGGCCAGCGCCACCCACAGGCGGCGCCACGTGCGGAACTTGTTGTCGTCCGAGAAGATGTACTGCATCTCGTCGGAGGAATAGCGGGTCGAAAACGGGCTGATATAGCGGTCATGCTGAGACATTTAAGGTTTCCTCCTGAAATCACTCCCCCAGTCGCCTCCGGCGGCAGCCCCCTCACAGAGGGGGCCTTGAGCCTCCCTCCCTGAGGGAGGTGGCACGGCGTCAGCCGTGACGGAAGGAGTTTTCTTATATCATACCATCAAATCTTGAAATAGTCTACGCCGCCTTCAAAGATCGGCTGATATTTGTCGCCGGTGACGTTCTTGTACAGGTACTCCCCGCTGCGCTCGGAGTGGCCCATCTTGCCGAAGACACGGCCGTCGGGGCTGGTGATGCCCTCGATGGCCAGCAGCGAGCCGTTGGGGTTGTAGCTCTGGTCCATGGTGGGCTGACCGTCCAGATCAACGTACTGGGTGGCGACCTGTCCGTTCTTCACCAGCTCGTCCAGCACATTCTGCGGGGCCACGAAACGGCCCTCGCCGTGGCTGATGGCCACGGTGTGCTCGTCGCCCACCGCGCACTTGGACAGCCACGGGCTGCCGGTGGAGGCGATGCGGGTGCGCACCAGCATACTCTGGTGGCGGCCGATGGTGTTGAAGGTCAGGGTCGGGTCATAGGCCGTGATGGGGCGGATATCGCCGTAGGGCACCAGACCCAGCTTGATGAGGGCTTGGAAGCCGTTGCAGATGCCCAGCATCAGGCCGTCGCGCTTTTGCAGCAGCTCGCGGACCGCCTCGGTGACGGCGGGGCTGCGGAAGAAGGAGGCGATGAACTTGGCGCTGCCGTCCGGCTCGTCGCCGCCGGAGAAGCCGCCGGGCAGCATGACGATCTGGCTCTTCCCAATGGCCTTCACCAGTGCCTCGCAGCTGGCGGTAACGTCCGCCGGGGTCAGGTTGCGGATGACCAGAATCTCAGGGTCCGCACCGGCCCGTGCAAAGGCCTTGGCGGTGTCGTACTCGCAGTTGGTGCCGGGGAAGACCGGGATGATGACCTTCGGCTTTGCGATGCCGATCTTGGGCGCGGCTGCGGGAGCCGCCAGCTTGCCGTCGATGGGGTCTACGTTGGCCCCGGCCTTGCGGTAGGGGTACACCGGCTCCAGCTTGGCTTCCCAGATCTCCTGCAGCTCGGCCATATCCATCTTCTCACCGCAGCACTCGAAGGTGTACTCCTTGGTGGTCTCGCCCAGCAGCTCACCGGCGGGCGAATCGGAGACCATTTCCAGCACGATGGAACCGTACATGGGCGCGAACATCTCGGCGGTGGACTTGTCGGCCATCATCTTGAAGCCGATGCGGTTGCCCAGACCCATCTTGAACAGGGCCTCGGCCAAGCCGCCGTAGCCCACGGAACAGGCCGCCGCCACCATGCCCTCTTCGATCATCTGCTCGACCATCTTGTAGTTGGCCTTCAGGGAGAAGAAGTTGGGGCAGCCGGTCTCCGGGTCCAGAATGGGCCGGATGAGCACGACGGTGCTTTCCGGCTTCTTGAACTCGGTGGAGACCACGCGGTTGGCCTTGCCGATGGCAGTGGCGAAGGAGACCAGCGTCGGGGGCACATCCAGCTGCTCGAAGGAGCCGGACATGCTGTCCTTGCCGCCGATGGAGCCGATGCCGAGGCCCATCTGGGCATCCAGTGCGCCCAGCAGAGCGGCCAGCGGCTTGCCCCAGCGTTCGGGCTTGGAGCCCAAACGCTCGAAGTACTCTTGGAAGGTCAGGTAAGCGTCCTCATACCGGAAGCCGGTGGCCACCAGCTTGGTCACGCTCTCCACCACGGCCATCCGGGCGCCGACGTACTGGTTGGCGCTCATCAGATAGGGGTTGTAGCCCCATGCCATGCCGGAGCAGGTGTTGGTCTCGCCGTCCACAGGCAGCTTTGCCACCATGGCGTTCTGCGGGGTCAGCTGGTAGGCACCGCCGAAGGGCATCAGCACGGTAGCCGCGCCGATGGTGGAGTCGAACCGCTCCGCAAGGCCCTTCTTGCTGCACACGTTCAGGTCGCCCACCATCGCCTTCATCTTGTGGGCAAAGGTGATGCCGGACCACTGGGGCTGCCAGACCGTCCCCTTCTCGATGTGGACGTTCTGGTGCTTCTCGGCACCGTTGGAGTTCAGGAACTCGCGGCTGATGTTCACGATGGACACGCCGTTCCACACCATGTTCAGGCGCTTTTCCTCGGTGACTTTCGCCACAGGGGTAGCCTCCAGATTCTCTTCGGTGGCGATGGCGATGAACTTGTCCACGTCCTCCGGGGCAAGGGCCACGGCCATGCGCTCTTGGCTCTCGCTGATGGCCAGCTCGGTGCCGTCGAGGCCGTCGTATTTCTTGGTGACCTTGTTCAGGTCGATGTACAGACCGTCTGCCAGCTCACCGATGGCGACGGACACGCCGCCCGCGCCGAAGTCGTTGCAGCGCTTGATCATCTTGCACGCATCCTCGCGGCGGAACAGGCGCTGGAGCTTGCGCTCGATGGGGGCGTTGCCCTTCTGGACCTCGGCACCGCAGTGGTCGAGGCTCTCAAGGTTGTGGGCCTTGGAGGAGCCGGTAGCGCCGCCGATGCCGTCACGGCCGGTGCGGCCGCCCAGCAGGACGATGACATCACCGGGGGCCGGGCACTCGCGGCGGACGTGGGAAGCGGGCGTTGCACCCACCACTGCGCCGATCTCCATCCGCTTGGCCACATAGCCGGGGTGGTAGATCTCATCCACCTGCCCGGTGGCAAGGCCGATCTGATTGCCGTAGGAGGAGTAACCGGCGGCGGCAGTGGTCACCAGCTTGCGCTGGGGCAGCTTGCCGGGCAGCGTCTCGCTGACGGGCTTGAGCGGGTCGCCCGCGCCGGTCACGCGCATGGCCTGATAGACGTAGCTGCGGCCGGACAGCGGGTCGCGGATGGCACCGCCGATGCAGGTAGCCGCGCCGCCGAAGGGTTCGATCTCGGTGGGGTGGTTGTGGGTCTCGTTCTTGAACAGGAACAGCCAATCCTCGTCCTTGCCGTTGACGTCGCACTTGATCTTGACGGTGCAGGCGTTGATCTCCTCGGACTCGTCGAGGTTCTTCAGGATGCCCTGCTTCTTCAGCTCCTTGGCACCGATGGTGGCAAGATCCATCATGCAGCGGGGCTTGTTCTCCCGGCCAAGGTCCTTCCGCATGGCCATATAGCGGTCGAACGCAGCCTGAACCACGTCGTCGTCGATCTGGACATCATCCAGAATGGTGCCGAAGGTGGTGTGGCGGCAGTGATCGGACCAATAGGTGTCGATCATCTTGATCTCGGTGATGGTGGGGTCCCGCTTCTCGCTGCGGAAGTACTCCTGACAGAACTTGATGTCGCCGAGGTCCATGGCAAGGCCCTGCTTTGCGATGAAGTCCTTCAGGCCCTCCTCGTCCAGCTGGTTGAAGCCGTCCAGCACCTCCACCGCCGTGGGGACGGGGTACTCCATCTTGAGGGTGGTCTTGGGTTCCAGCGAGGCTTCGCGGGCCTCCACCGGGTTGATGACGTACTTTTTGATCTCGGCCACCTCGGCCTCGGTCAGGCTGCCCTGCAGCAGGTAGACCTTGGCGGAACGCACCAGCGGGCGCTCGCCTTGGCTGATGAGCTGGATGCACTCGGCGGCGGAATCGGCCCGCTGGTCGAACTGGCCGGGCAGGTACTCCACCGCGAAGGACACGCCCTCGAACTGGGGCAGCTCGGCGTAGGTGTTGTCCACCGGCGGCTCGCTGAACACCGTGGAGGCGCACTGCTCAAACAGCGCCTCGTCGATGCCCTCGACGTCATACCGGTTCAGCAGCCGCAGCCCCGTCAGGCCCGCTACCCCCAGCAGACTCACCAGCTCCTTCTTCAGCCCCTCGGCTTCCACATCGAAGCCGGGTTTCTTTTCAACGTAGATACGATATACCATAGGATTTTCCTCCATATGTTCAAATTCAACTGCCTACGGGCTTGCCCTCTCTGCCTTGCGGTGCGCTGTGCTAAACAAAGGTGCAGGGTACTCGCTGCCGGGCTTGCCCTCGGCCTACCGAAAGCACCCGCTAAACTGGGGCTCAGCGGCCACGGCAGCGGGCTTGCCCTCTCTGCCTTACGGTACGCTGTGCTAAACAAAGGCGCAGCGTTCCCTCCGCCGGGCTTGCCCTCTCAGTCAAAGCCTGACGGCTTTGCCAGCTCCCCCAAAGGGGGAGCTTTTTCGAGAAGGCAAACTTTCCGGTACATCCAAAACCTCTCACTTTGGGAGAGGTGGCATCGCGAAGCGATGACGGAGAGGGCAAGCCCGCTGACAAGAACGCACCGCGTAAGTTTAGATTGAGGCTTTCGGAAGTCTGCCCCATCATTCGCGCCAGCTAAACCGGGGCGATGACAAGCCCGCTTCCGGCAAGGCTTCACCTCAGTTTGGATATCAGGCCTTTGTTATTGCTCCGCGATCGCCTTCAGCGCCCGCAGACCGATATCCGTCCGCTTATGCAGCTTCTCGAAGTGGATCTTCTCGGCGGCGGCATAGGCTTGGGTGATGGCGGCGGTCAGGCGGGGAGCCGTGGCGGTGACGCCCAGCACACGGCCGCCGTTGGTGACGAGGGTGCCGTCCTCCCGGATGGCGGTGCCGGAGTGGTAGACCGTGATGTTGGCCTCCCCTGCCAGCTGGCCGTCGGTCAGGCCGGAGATGGGCTTGCCCTTTTCATAGCTGACCGGGTAGCCGCCGGACGCCAGAATGACGCACGCCGCCGCGCCGTCCGAGAACTTCACCTCGGTGTCGGCCAGCGTGCCTTCGGTGCAGGCGGTCATGATCTTGAGCAGGTCGCTCTCCAGCAGCGGCAGCACCACCTGCGTCTCCGGGTCGCCGAAGCGGCAGTTGTACTCGATGACCTTGGGGCCGTCCGGGGTCAGCATCAGGCCGAAGTAGAGGCAGCCCTTGAAGGGGCAGCCCTCGGCGTTCATGGCCTTGATGGTGGGCAGGAAAATTTTCTCCATGCACTCGGCGGCGATGGCCGGGGTGTAGTAGGGGTTCGGGGCCACGGTACCCATGCCGCCGGTGTTCAGGCCGGTGTCGTGGTCGTTGGCCCGTTTGTGATCCATGGACGACACCATGGGCTTGACCACCTTGCCGTCGGTAAAGCTCAGCACGCTGACCTCCGGGCCGGTGAGGAACTCCTCCACGACTACGTGGTTGCCGGACGCACCGAACTTCTTGTCCAGCATGATCTCCTTGACGCCGTCGGCGGCTTGCTGCTCGTCCTCGCAGATGAGCACGCCCTTGCCCAGCGCCAGACCGTCCGCCTTGATGACCACCGGGTACTTGCCCTCGGCCTTGATGTACTCCATGACCTTGGCGGGGTCGTCGAAGGTCTCATACTTGGCGGTAGGGATGCCGTACTTCTTCATCAGGTCTTTGGAGAAGACCTTGGAGGCCTCGATGCGGGCAGCCGCCTTGTCCGGGCCGAAGGCCGGGATGCCGACCTTCGCCAGCGCATCCACCATGCCCAGTGCCAGCGGATCGTCCTGCGCCACCACCACATAATCGAATTTTTCCTCCGCCGCAAAGGCCACCATGGCCTCCACATCGGTGGCCTTGATGTTCTTGCACTTGGCATCGTAGCCGATGCCGCCGTTGCCCGGCGCGCACCAGACCTCGCCGCAGTCCGGGCTCTTCTTCAGCGCCTTGATGATGGCGTGCTCCCGCCCGCCGCCGCCGACGACCAGTATTTTTTTAGACATTTTATAACCTCCCAACCTTTCTGCTGAGCATACGGTTTCATTTTTCTATCCTAGACCCCCGCTAAACCCGTCCGTGGGCTTGCCCTCTCTGCCTTGCGGTACGCTGTGCTAAACAAAGGCGCAGCCTTCCCTCTGCCGGGCTCGCCCTCTCAGGCGCTTCGCGCCAGCTCCAGGGCGTAAAGTATAAACTGGGAACTTTACGGACTGCCAAGGCCTCTCACTTTGGGAGAGGTGGCATCGCGAAGCGATGACGGAGAGGGCAAGCCCGCCGCCGTGGCCGCTGGGCCCCGGTTTAGCGGGTGCTTGCGGTGGGGAGAGGGCGTTTCAAGCGGGCCTACGATATGCCAAATGCGACAGAAACCGCATGTTCCTGCAAGGAAGCATTTTTAGTGATGGAACAACCGGATGCCGCAGAAGGCCATCGCGATGTTGTATTTATTGCAGGTGTCGATGACCTGCTGGTCGCGGATGGAGCCGCCGGGCTGGACGATGGCGGTCACGCCGGAGCGGCGGGCCCGCTCGATGTTGTCGCCGAAGGGGAAGAACGCATCCGAGCCGAGGGACACGCCGGTGATCTGGCTGAGGTAGGCTTTCTTTTCCTCGGCCGTCAGGGGGGCGGGCTGCTCGGTGAAGGTCTCGGCCCAGACGTCGTCGCCGATGACATCCTCCGGCGTGTCGCCGATGTAAACGTCGATGGCGTTGTCGCGGTTGGGCTTCGAAACATCGTCCCGGAAGGGCAGGTTCAGCACCTTGTCCATGTGGCGCAGCTGCCAGTTGTCGGCCTTCTGGCCCGCAAGGCGGGTGCAGTGGATGCGGCTCTGCTGGCCCGCGCCCACGCCGATGGTCTGACCGTTGTAGGCGTAGCAGACACTGTTGGACTGGGTGTACTTCAGGGTGATGAGGGCGAGGACCAGATCACGCTTCTGCTCGTCGGAGACGGCCTTGTTCTCGGTGACCCAGTTGGTCAGCATGGTGTCGGCGTTGATGGTCAGCTCGTTGCGGCCCTGCTCGAAGGTGATGCCGTACACCTGCTTGTGCTCCACGGGGTTGGGCTTGTAGTCCGGGTCGATGGCCACCACGTTGTAGTTGCCCTTCTTCTTGCCGGCAAGGATCGCCAGCGCTTCCGGCTCATAGCCGGGGGCGATGATGCCGTCCGACACTTCGTGCTGGATGAGCTTCGCGGTGGGCACGTCGCAGACATCGGACAGGGCGATCCAATCGCCGAAGGACGACATCCGGTCGGCACCGCGGGCGCGGGCGTAGGCGCACGCCAGCGGGGAGAGCACAGCGTCCGGGGCGATGTGGTACATCTTCCGCTCCACCTCGGTCAGGGGCAGACCCAGCGCTGCGCCCGCCGGGGACACATGCTTGAAGGAGGCCGCTGCGGGCTGGCCGCAGGCCGCTTTCAGCTCCTTGACCAGTTGGATGGAGTTGAGGGCATCCAGAAAATTGATGTAGCCGGGCTTGCCGTTCAGAACGGTCACGGGCAGGTCGGAGCCATCTTCCATATAAATGCGGCTGGGCTTCTGGTTGGGGTTGCAGCCGTACTTCAATGCCAGTTCGTTCATGGGTCTTCCTCCTTAGTTCTGTTTCTCTGCGGCCAGAGCCTCCAGCTCTTCGGGCAGCAGGGCGGGTTCTTCGGGGTCCTCGTCGTCGTCATAGACGGCGTCGTATTTGTTGAAGATCATGTCGCCGGTCTCGCCGGTGTCAAGGTCGATGACGCGGGCGAACAGGCTGACCTTGTTATCGGGGTTCAGGTTCTGCCACAGGCCGTGGGCGAAATCGCCGATGGTGCGGGGGCACGCAAAACGGAGCGGCTCCCCCTCAAAGCTGGGGATGGGGCTGCCGTTGTGCTTGTAGGTGCTGATGAAATGGCCCTCACCGGCCACGGGCTGCGGGTAATCGAAGAAATAGCGCTGGACGCTGTCGCCGTTGCCGTCAGCCGATTTCAGGATGCTCATCTGGTAGCTGCCGTCCTCGTACACCACCGCCGAGATGCGGGGGGTGTAGTTGGGGCCGTCCGGCTCAAAGGTGCGGGTGCGCAAAGCGTCCGCGAAGCTCTTGCCCCGGCTCATGAGGTCGTAGATGGTGTCGGTCTGGTCGCCGTTGGTCACGATCTGGGTCCTGCCCAGCGTCAGCACGGGGTTATAGATGATGAGGCTGGGGTCTTCCAGCTTGTCGGGGTCGGCGGCCATGGTGCAGATGCCGCCCCGCTCCGGGATGGGGTCGAACACGCGGTTGCGGCTGTTCTCGCTGCGGCCCATGATGAAATAGCCGATGAACATCTGCCGCCCATCCGGGGCCATGGCCACCGCGATGCCGCGGCCGGGATACTCGTTGGATGCCAGATACTCGTTCAGATTGATTTTCTCCATAAGGTTCTCCTTTATTAACTCCCCCAGCCGCCTTCGGCGTCAGCCCCCTCGGCGAGGGGGCCTTACAGCCTCCCTCCCTGAGGGAGGTGGCATCGCGAAGCGATGACGGAGGGAGTCTCACTCAAGCGATCTCTCCACTGCAAACCATGGCAACGGCCTTGGGCAGGAGCTTCCACTCCGCCTGTTCCATCACCCGCTTCTGCAACACTTCGGGGGTGTCGCCGGGCAGGATGTCCACGGCCTTTTGCAGCAGGATGGGCCCGCCGTCGCACTCCTCATTCACAAAGTGGACGGTGGCACCGGTCACCTTGCAGCCGCGGGCCAGCGCCGCTTCGTGGGGGCGCAGACCGTACATGCCCGGCCCGCAGAAGGACGGGATGAGCGCCGGGTGGACGTTCAGGATGCGGCGCGGGTAGGCCGCAATGACGCTGGGCCCCAGCACGGAGAGGAACCCGGCCAGCACCACAAGGTCGATGTGGTGGGTTTTCAACTGGTTCAGCAGAGCGGCGTCGAAATCTTCGCTGCTTTCGTAGTCCCTGCGGCGGACCACCACGCCTTCCACCCCAGCCTTGGCGGCCCGCTCCAGCGCATAGACGCCGGGCTTGGAAGCCACCACCAGCGTGATCCTGCCGTTGGGGTTCTCCCCGCGGGCCTCGCTGTCCAGCAGGGCCTGTAAATTGGTGCCGCCGCCGGACACTAACACGGCAATGTTCAGCACAGTTCGACCCCCTCGCCCTCTGCGATGACGCCCAGCTTGTAAGCCTCCGGCTCACCGTTGGCGTGGAGGATGTCCAGTGCCTTGTCGGCCTGTTGGGCGGGCACGGTCAGCACCATGCCGACGCCCATGTTGAAGGTATTGAACATGTCGTGCTCGGAGATATTGCCCACCTTCTGCATCAGGTGGAAGAGGGCCGGGGTGCGGACGTCCGCTTTCTTGATGCGGGCGCAGCAGCCTTTCTTCAGGCTGCGGGGGATGTTCTCGTAGAAACCGCCGCCGGTGATGTGGGAGATGCCCTTGACGTCCACCTCTTCCAGCACCTTGAGCACCGGCTTGACGTAGATCTTGGTGGGGGCCAGCAGAGCCTCGCCCAGCGTCTTGCCGGAAAGCTCTGCCGGGGCAGTCTTCAACACGTCGGGGTCCTTGTCGATATCAAAGATCTTGCGCACCAGCGAGAAACCATTGGAGTGCACACCGGTGGAGGGCAGGGCAAGGATGACGTCGCCGGGCTTCATGGTGTCGTTGTTCAGGATCTTCTCCTTGTCCACGACGCCCACGGTGAAACCGGCCAGATCGTATTCGTCCTCCGGCATCATGCCCGGATGCTCAGCCGTCTCGCCGCCCACAAGGGAGCAGTCGGCCTGAACGCAGCCTTCCGCCACGCCCTTGACGATCTCGGCGATCTTTTCGGGGAGATTCCGGCCGCATGCGATGTAGTCGAGGAAGACCAGCGGCTTGGCACCGGCGCAGATGACATCGTTGACGCACATGGCCACGCAGTCAATGCCGATGGTATCGTGCTTGTCCATGATCATGGCGATCTTCAGCTTGGTGCCCACGCCGTCGGTGCCGGAGATCAGGACGGGGTGCTTGTAACCCGTGCAGTCCAGCTCGAACAGGCCGCCGAAGCCGCCAAGACCGCCGATGCAGTGCTCGTTCATGGTGCGGGCGACATACTGCTTCATCAGTTCAACAGAGCGGTAACCGGCGGTGATATCCACACCGGCGGCTGCATAACTTTCCGAATAGCTCTTTTCCATGGTCTTACTCTCCTAACTTTTTCTCGTCCTTGGGACGGTCGTTCAGGTGGCGTTCGTGAATATCGGTCGAAAGCACCTCGTCGGGCTTCACGGCATATTCCCCGGTGAAGCAGGCGGTGCAGAAGCCGCAGTTGGCACCCTTGGCCAGCTGGACCACATTCTCCGTGGAAAGGTAGCCCAGCGTGTCCGCCCCGATGATCTCGTTGATCTGGGCCACGGTGCGGCCCGTGGCCACCAGCAGCTTCTGGTCGGGGATGTCGGTGCCGAAGTAGCAGGGGTATTTGAAGGGGGGTGCCGACACGCGGAAGTGGACCTCCGCCGCCCCGGCGTCCCGCAGCAGCTTGATGATGCGGGCGGAGGTGGTGCCGCGCACGATGGAGTCATCCACCAGCACCACCCGTTTGCCCTTCACGGTGCTGGACACCACGTTCAGCTTGATGCGCACGCTGTTCTCGCGCTGCTTCTGGCTGCCCTGAATGAAGGTGCGCCCGATGTATTTGTTCTTGATGAAGCCGATGCCGTAGGGGATGCCGCTCTCCTCGGAGTAGCCCAGCGCGGCGTCCAGACCGGAATCCGGCACGCCGATGACCACATCGGCCTCCACGGGGTGTTCCTGTGCAAGGAACCGGCCCGCCTGTTTGCGTGCCTCGTGGACCGAGCAGCCCTCAATGATGCTGTCCGGGCGGGAGAAATAGATGTACTCGAAGACGCACATCTGGGTATCCTTCCGGCCGCAGTGATCCTTGATGCTCCGCAGCTCACCGCTGCGGGCGTCCACCACGACGATCTCGCCGGGCTCCACGTCCCGCAGCAGGGTCGCTCCGGCGGCGTCCAGCGCGCAGCTCTCGCTGGCGAAGACGTAGCCGCCGCCGGGCAGCGCGCCGATGCACAGGGGCCGGTAGCCGCGGGGGTCCCGCACCGCGATGAGCTTGGTGGACGACATGATGACAAGGCTGTAGGCTCCCTGTAAAACATCCATGGTCTTGCTGATCGCCGTCTCGATGCTGCCCATCCGCAGCCGGTTCCGGGTGACGAGGTAGCAGATGACTTCGGTATCGGAGGAGCCGTGGAAGATGGCGCCCTCATTTTCCAGCTGGCGGCGCAGCTCCAAGGCGTTGGTCAGGTTGCCGTTGTGGCACAGGGCCATGGTGCCCCGCCCGTGCCGGACGATCATGGGCTGGGCGTTGGCCCGCACCCGGCTGCCCGCCGTTGCGTAGCGGACGTGGCCGGTGGCCATGTGGGCTGCCGGGCTGGAAATACTAGCCAGCACCGCCGGGGTGAACACCTCGTTCACAAGGCCGAGGTCCCGGTGGCCGGTGATAACGCCGTCCTCGTTCACCGCGATGCCGCAGCTCTCCTGCCCGCGGTGCTGCAGCGCGTACAGCGCCGAGTAGGCGGCAGCCGCCACATCCTCGGTGCCCGCGCGGTCATAGATGCCAAAAACGCCGCATTCTTCGTGAAGCGGATATGCAAAATCAGACATTAGAGTTCCTCAATTTCTTTCTGCAGTTTCTGTTCCTTGGCGGCGATCTGCCATGCCATCGCGGCGCGCTCGTCGGTCAGCTTGGCGGCCAGCTCGTCGTCGCTCAGCGCGAGGATCTCCGCCGCCAGCCATGCGGCGTTCTTTGCGCCGTTCAGGGCCACCGTGGCCACCGGGATGCCGCTGGGCATCTGCACCGTGGCCAGCAGCGCGTCCATGCCGTCCATCGCGCCGCCCTTCATGGGGATGCCGATGACCGGCAGGGTGGTGTTGGCTGCAAACGCACCGGCCAGATGCGCCGCCATGCCCGCCGCACACAGGATGACGCCGAAGCCGTTGTCCTTGGCGCTCTTGGCGAAAGCCGCCGCCTCAGCAGGGGTGCGGTGGGCCGAAAGGATGTGCGCCTCAAAGGGGATGCCCAGCGCCTTGAGCTGGCTGCACGCGCCCTTTACCACCGGCCAATCACTGTCCGAACCCATGATCACAGCAACTTTACGAATCATATTCCGAAGCCTCTCTTTCTCTTTCCCGTGTCCACACAAACAAAAAAGGCTGTGGTGTGCCTACACCACGGCCTTCTGCTCCTGCGAAATCTGCAAAGTGTTCCCACACAAAGTTACACGGGTTCCCTGCACTGCACCCGCACGCGGACGACGAATGACCTCATGCAGCATTTCCAGCATTCCGTAACCCCTCCGAACTTCTATGGGAAACTCACTTTTCCATCCTCTGCAAACGGCGCGGCAGACCCGCACCGTCCTTCTGATAGATACAGTTTACGGCAAAATATCCGCTTTGCAAAGGGTGTTTGGGCAATTTCTCCCTTGTGTTCTCTTGCTCCAAAAAACTTTCAAAAGTTTTGTGCAGTTTCGACACTCATTTTCTTTTTAAGTATGACTTATTTGTAGGGTATGATTTTTTAACTTTCAGGTTGTTCTCCTGCGGGAAGGCGTGCCTCCATACAACCTCTCTGTCTCACTTCGTTCGACATCTCCCCTTGTAGGGGAGACTCTGGCGAAACCAGAAACTCTGCGGGGACTGCCAAGGGCTCCCCTACTAGGGGAGCTGGCAATGCGAAGCATTGACTGAGAGGTTGTACGAAGGAAACCCTTTCAAAAAATAATTTTCGCCGTCGTAGCCCGCGCCGCCTTGATGAGGTCGGCGGGAACGCAGCACACCTGCGTGCCGATGCGGCCGCCGGAGACGTAGACCTTCTCCTGCGCCAGCACGCTTTCGTCAAAAACGGTCACATACTGCTTTTTCATGCCCACCGGGCTGCAGCCGCCCCGGACGTAGCCCGTCACCTTGTTGATGTCGGCCACATGGATCATGGCGACGCTCTTTTCGCCCACGCTGCGGGCGGCAGCTTTCAGGTCCAGCTCCGCTGCTACTGGGATCACGAAGACGAAGTAGTTCCGGCTCGCCCCCTGTGTCACCAGTGTCTTGTACACGCACGCCGGGTCCTCGCCCAAGCTCTGCGCCACATGGATGCCGTCCACGGCCACCCCCTCCTCGTGGGGGTACTCGTGGGCCGTGTAGGCCACCTTTGCCCGATCCAAGATCCTCATTGCGTTCGTTTTTGCTTCTTTGCCCATGGTATTGTCCCTCTTTGAATTTCTGAATGATTTTGAATTTTTTCGTAGTGTCTTTCCCCTGCCGTATCTTGTGCAGTGCTAAACAAAGGCCCTGTCGCCCCGGTTTAGATGACGCTTACGATGGGGCAGACTTCCGAAAGGCTCAATCTAAACTAATGCGGTGCGTTCCCTCTGCCGGGCTTGCCCTCTCCGTCATCGCTTCGCGATGCCCTCTCCCCTATTCTACCACTTTCTCAAAAAAATATCAAAATCCTCTTGACTTCAGGAAACTGAAGTGATATGATAAGCCCATGCTTCAGGAAACTGAAGTTTGGCGAAACAAGCTTACGGCAATGGAGCCGGTCTCCGGTGCCGTTTTTGAGAGGAAAAAGGCAAAGGAGAGATTCCCATGATCATCGTATTGAAACAGGACGCCCCCGACGCACAGATCCACGAATTCTGCCGCGAGCTGGAAGGCATGGGCCTCCAGATCAACGACTCCAAGGGCAGCGACACCCACATTCTCGGCCTCATCGGCGACACTAAGGCCGTTGCTGAGAGCTGGGTGCTGGCGAACCCGGTGGTCGAGACCTGCCGCCGCGTGTCCGAGCCTTACAAGAAAGCCAACCGCAAGTTCCACCCGGACGACAGCGTCATCGACGTGGACGGTGTGAAGATCGGCGGCGGCAATTTCGCGGTCATTGCAGGCCCCTGCAGCATCGAGAGCGAGGAGCAGATCACCTACTGTGCCCAGCGCGTGAAGGCCGCCGGTGCTTCCCTGCTGCGCGGCGGCGCGTTCAAGCCCCGCACCTCGCCCTACTCCTTCCAAGGGATGCGCAGCGAGGGCCTCGATCTGCTCAAGCTGGCCCGCCGCGCCACCGGCTCCCCCATCGTCACCGAGATCATGAACACCGAGCACCTGCCCCTGTTCGAGAATGTGGACCTCATCCAAGTCGGTGCCCGCAACATGCAGAACTTCGAGCTGCTCAAGGCCGTCGGCCGCCAGAAGAAGCCCGTCCTGCTCAAGCGCGGCCTTGCCAACACGCTGGAAGAGTTCGTGATGAGTGCCGAGTACATCATGGCCGAGGGCAACGAGAATGTCATCCTCTGCGAGCGCGGCATCCGCACCTTCGAGACCAGTATGCGCAACACCCTCGACCTTGCGGGCGTGGTCATGCTCCACAAAATGACCCACCTGCCCGTCGTCGTGGACCCCAGCCACGCCTGCGGCCACGCGTGGATGGTGCCCCAGCTGGCCAAGGCAGCCGTCGCCGCCGGTGCCGACGGCCTGATGATCGAGGTCCATAACAACCCCGCCAAGGCCAAGTGCGACGGCGCCCAGAGCCTGACCCCCGACCAGTTCGATGAACTGATGCAGTTCGTCAGCAAGGAAGTCGAATTCTTCGGCAAGAAGATGAACTGATTTTTTCACCCGGAAGCTTCTCCGCTGTGGAGGAGCTTCTTTTTATTTGCCCCTGTTTGTGCTATACTATAGTATATTTTTGAAACACGAGGTCATCAACATGAAAGCACATATCGCACGCAACCAGAACGCCGGGGTCCCGCTGGCGCTGGGCTGGAACCTCTCGGCTGCCGACCGCGGCATTTTGGAGGGCATGGCTCCCGCCTTCGGGATGAAGCTGCTCCTCGTCTCCCCCGCCGACGCGGGCAAGACGGTGGCACAGCTGCTGGGCGAAGTGGAGACGAAGAGCACCCGCACGCTGGTGCTGGAATCCAGCGCCTACCCGCCGGCCCTCGTTCTCGCCAACTTCAAAGATAAGGACGTGGACACCCTGCTGGACCTGATGAAACAGGCGCAGGTGAACATCCCCCTCAAGGCCGTGGTCACCCCCACCAACAAGAGCTGGGTCTTCGGCGACCTGCTGGCCCACCTGCAGGAGGAGCACGCCGCCTTCACTGCCGCAAAGGAGACCACCCAAGCATGAACATCCGACGCATCCTGTCCGTTTTCCTTTCTGCCGCCCTCTGCCTGAGTCTGCTGGCCGGGTGCGGCGGGGCCGCTTCGTCCGGCTCCGGCAGCACTTCCGGCACCGCCGACGGCCCGCAGCGCTACTCCACCGTCTTCTACGATGCCTTCGACACCGTGACGCAGGTCATCGCCTACTGCGACAGCGAAGAGGACTTCAACGCTCAGATGACCGCCCTTCACGCAGACCTGCTGGAATACCACAAGCTCTACGACATCTACAACGACTATGACGGCATCGTGAACGTCAAAACCATCAACGACAACGCGGGCAAGGCCCCCGTCACGGTGGACGACAAAATTTTGGGGATGCTGGAACTGGCCCAGCAGATGTACGACACCACGGGCGGCAAGCTGAACATCGCCATGGGCAGCGTGCTGAACATCTGGCACAACTACCGCGAAGCCGCCCTTGCCGATGACGACGACTCCAACAACCAGCTTCCCACGCAGGAGGAGCTGACCTCCGCCGCCCAGCACTGCAGCATCGGAAACCTCGTCATCGACGATGACGCCAAGACCGTCTACCTCGCCGACCCGGAGATGTCGCTGGACGTGGGCAGCGTGGGCAAAGGCTACGCCGTGGAAATGGCGGCACAGGCCGCCGAGGCGCGGGGCCTGACCAGCGCCCTCATCAGCGTGGGCGGCAACCTCCGGGCCATCGGCACCAAGCCCGACGGCTCCGCGTGGGTCGGCGGCGTGGAGAACCCGTGGGACTCCTCCGAGGTCTACACCACGGCCAGTTCCACCGTCGCCGCCGTGAAGATGAGCGACCTTTCCCTCGTCACCAGCGGCGACTACCAGCGCTACTACGTCGTGGACGGCGTCCGCTACCATCACCTCATCGACCCGGCCACCCTTCAGCCCGCCGCCTACTTCGACAGCGTGAGCGTCCTCGCCCCCGACTCCGGCGTGGCCGACTGCCTCACCACCGGCCTGTTCTGTATGCCGCTGGAAGAAGGCCAAGCCCTCGTCGAATCCCTCGACGGCGTGGAGGCCCTCTGGTGCACCACCGACGGCCAAGTGATCCCGTCGAGCGGCTGGGGCAGCCACAGCAATTGACCCAAAGATACAAAAAGACCTGACAGTTTTCCCGCTGTCAGGTCTTTTTTGTTGTTATTTAAGCTCCAATTCCGGCGGCACATCGATCTCATCCGAGACATACCTGCCGTTCTTTTTCCGCTGACGCACGCACTCGGTGAGCAGATACTCGATCTGCCCGTTCACCGAGCGGAAGTCATCCTCCGCCCATGCGGCAATGGCGTCGTAGAGCTTCGCGTTCAGACGGAGCGGGACCTGTTTTTTCGGTTCGGCCATCAGTACAGGCTGCCGCTGTTCACAATGGGCTGAGCGTCACGGTTGCCGCAGAGCACCACCAGCAGGTTGGAGACCATTGCTGCCTTGCGCTCATCGTCAAGCTCCACCACCTTGTTTTCATTCAGACGTTCCAGCGCCATTTCCACCATGCCGACCGCACCATCCACGATCATCTTGCGGGCGTCGATGATGGCACTGGCCTGTTGGCGCTGGAGCATGACGGCTGCGATCTCCGGCGCGTAGGCCAGATAGGTGATGCGTGCTTCGATGATCTCGATGCCCGCCTCGGTCACGTTTTTCTGGATCTCGTCTTGGATGCGCTTGGCCACGACTTCGGAGGAACCGCGAAGGCTGCCCTCATCGGCCACACCGTCGCCGGTGGTATCCACATTGGGAGACACATCGTAAGGGTACACCCGCACAACGTTGCGCAGGGCGCTGTCACACTGCAAAGACAGGTACTCCTTGTAGTTGTCCACATGGAAGACCGCCTTTGCGGTATCGGTCACGCGCCAGATGACCGCAATGCCGATCTCCACCGGGTTGCCGAGGCAGTCGTTGATCTTCTGGCGGGAGTTGTTCAGGGTCATCATCTTGAGGGAGATCTTCTTGCTGGTCAGCCCAGCGGTCTGGGTGCTGCCGCTGCCGCCTGCCTTGAACTGGGTGTTTTCCCCGTTGTTCACGTCTCCGCTCTGGCTCAGGCGGGTACCTGCGGCCGGGTTGACGGCAGTGCAGAAGGGGTTCACCCAGTAGAAGCCCTGTCCTTTCAGGGTGCCGATGTAATCGCCGAACAGGGTAAGCACCAGCGCTTCCTGTGGCTTGAGGACCCTCAGGCCGCAGAGCACAAAGATGCCCGCGACCACATACACGATGGACACGATCAACAGCGGCACACCCAGAATGTAGTTTTCCAGTTCCATCTGGAACACGGCCAGCACAAAGGCAGCGATCGCCGCCACATAGCCCGCCAGCGTCAGCAGCAGGACGGCCATGCCGTTTTTCTTCGTTTGCAGGATCTTTTCTTCCATAACAGAGTTCCTCCTTGTGGGATCCGGAAGTGTTTCTTTCTGATATCATAATCATATCATTTTATTCCGGCATTGTCAAGACTTCCGGAAGGAGCCGCATACAAAAAAGACGCCCCCGTCTTTCGACGGGAGCGCCTTCATTTTCAAGAATAAAGATTCAAGAAAGAACGTTCAGGGGGACCAAATTACTTGATCTCGACCTTAGCGCCAGCCTCTTCCAGCTTCTTCTTGATGTCCTCAGCCTCAGCCTTGGAAGCCTTCTCCTTGACAGCCTTGGGAG
>QWCE01001757.1_pt1 | contig 31507 bp, 32 predicted proteins | sample 1972531 | NCBI WGS metagenome assembly QWCE01 (sample SAMN09866716, study PRJNA288562) | Human gut metagenome isolate term4_stool, whole genome shotgun sequencing... | reverse complement strand
CGCTTTTGCGTAGGCTGTCCTTATATTTGTTTCAAAAATCATATTTTTGACCCCTTTCTTTTTTGCTTTTAAAAATATTGTATTACTTTTTGTAAAAACTATCTATATTTTTATAAATATCATTTATTACCTAATTTTTTTATTTATTTTACTGTTCATTTCAACTAAAATATTATACATAAAAAATAAAAAGAGGTAATTAAAGATGAAAACTGAAAAAAAAAGCTCTAATGCTTTATTGATTTGTCCAATTTGTGGCGATACAATGAAGGATTTCAATTATGCATATGATAATAAGCAATATGGTAAAAATTATTACAAATGTGACACATGTGGTCATAAAGAATGCATTGTCAAATAATTTTTTCATAAAAACCAGGGATAAAATTCATTAAGAACTTTTATCCCCTTTTCTTCTTATAACCTTATGGACTGTTCAAAATCAAAAAAGTTATATGGATCATATTTCTCTTTGATTTTTCTTAATTTTTCTTTAAACGGACCATAATATTCATCTTCATAACTATCTAATTCCTTTAAAGGGAAATTAATAAATGAACCTTTAGTCATCGTCTTTAATAGCCTAAACTTTTCCAACATCCATTTTTTATTTTCTGGAGCATACTTTTGCTCTTCCCACAACACTTGGAAGCCCATTATTGCTTCAGCATCTCTATAGTAAAAACTAGTATTCTCTTTAGGTATTTCTTTTATTACTCCTCCTAGCCCATAAAAAGACACTGCTGCATATTCAGCTGACTTAGGTATATCTGAAATAACATCCACCATCTTAATTATTTCCTCTTCACTATAATCATCATATACAAATCTTCCAGATGACTTATATTTTTCATACTCTGGATGACTATCTTGAATTTTTCTATTGGCTTCAAGAACAGTAGTATATTCCACCTTTATGCATGGAATTATATATGGCAGTTTTTAAATTAAGCCTTATATCTAAGCTCTTAAATTCCTTTTGCCAAAGCTTAAATATTAGAACCTTTTCATCAATAGTTAAATTAGGATAATCTATATTTATCAAGGTAGCCTTATTAATTTTATGAGGAAGTTTAAATTTCATAGCAGTAACAATACCAAAATTTCCTCCACCACATCCTCTAAGTGCCCAAAACAAATCACTATTAACCTTTTTATCAGCTAATATTTTTTCTCCTTTATAATTAATGAGCTCCACTTGTAAAAGGCTATCAATCCCTAATCCTAAAAGCCTACTAGAATATCCCCAACCTCCACCTAAGGTAAAACCAACTACCCCGACTGTTGGACATCCTCCTCCTGGAAATGGATAGCCGGCACCACAAACAGCTTCATAAAGTTCTCTATTTCTTACTCCACCTTCTATGGTAACTGTTCTTTCTTCTTCATTTATGTATATTTTATTCATTAAGCTTATATCTATTACTAAGATATCATTACCATTGGAAAATCCCTCATAATGATGTCTTCCGCTTCTTATCCTAAAAGGTAATTTTTCTCTTGCTGCAAAGGCCATAGCCTCTATTATTTCATCCTCATTTTTACAAAAAACTATTGCTAGCGGATATTTTTCTACTCCTCTATTCCAGCCTTGCCTTTCTTCTTCATAAGCAAAATCATCTTTGGTAATGACTTTTCCTTTTAATTTTGCAAAATCCACCTTCATTCTCCCACCTGCTTTATCTTTAGATTTCTTATAAAAAAAGCCTCCTGAAAATGGCTGCAATATTTCCTCTACTGCAGCCATTTAAATTTGGCTTAATTCATAACTATTTAGCATAATTTTTTAAGATTTCTACTATTATATCTGTACATATATCCATGCCTTCAACAGTTATATGTTCATACTCACCATGATAAGCAAATCCACCTGTACCTAAGTTAGGACAAGGTAATCCCATATAGCTTAATGTAGCTCCATCAGTACCACCTCTTATTGGCTCAATTATTGGCGTTACATTTAAAGCCTTCATGGCAGCTATAGCATTATCTATTAAATGCATACATGGCTTAACATGTTCTGCCATATTCTTATATTGATCTGATATAGTAATTTTTACTGTACCTTCTCCATATTTTTCATTGATTAACTTTTCAGCTAATAATAATGTTGCTTTTTTGGCTTCTAGCTTGCTATTATCATGATCTCTTAAAATATAGCTCATTTTAGCATAATCAGTATTACCATTAAAACTCTCCAAATAATAGAATCCTTCATAACCTTCAGTATGTTCAGGTTTTTCACATGATGGAAGCATTCCATTTAACTCTATACCTACGTTTACTGCATTAATCATGGTATTTTTTGCACTTCCAGGATGCACAGATACACCATGGATTTCTATTTCCGCTGCAGAGGCATTAAAGTTTTCATAAGAAATCTCACCTTCTATACCTCCATCTATTGTATAAGCAAAATCTGCTCCAAAGTTCTTTACATCAAAATGAGCAGCCCCTCTACCAATTTCCTCATCTGGCGTAAAGCCTACACATATCTTTCCATGAGGTATATTTTCATTAATTATTATCAAATATTTTAGAGATTTAATTTTGCCTATTTTACAACGTCGTAGTTATAATCCCAATTTTGGAAAACTTTAACATAGGAAGTTTTAGTAGCGTTAGTTTTTATCGTTTTTCCATCCAACATGGTATAAGCTCTCTCAACAATCTTGTATTTTTTGTAAAATGGTCTATATTTGAGTCTATATACTTTTCCCTTTGGAACACTTATTTCATAACTGATCGTACTCGTCTGAGAAACTCCAATTGTAATACCTAAAGATATACTTATATTTGCTATACTTGAGTATTCTCCAGATATTGTGTTAGTATATGTATCTGTTCTATTTGAACCCATGCTAAGCTTACAAGGACCTCGTCCAGAAGGAACATACTTATAAGAGCCATAAACAATTCCTACATTTGACTTAGATTCTACTTTCCAATAAGTATAACCATCTGTTACTGCATTTATTGTTTCTGAATTGTTGTTATTATTACCAGTAGCATATGAAGTATTAGATAGGCTGATAATGATTATTGTAGTTAGGCAATAATCTTATTTAATATTTTTTTCATTTTTTCTCCTTTTAATATTAATTTGTATACTTGAATTATCTAATCGCCATCAATTATCATCCAAATGCTCAAGCATAAAGTTACTAAACATAGGATGTGGACAATTAAAGGGACGGAAACTATTATACTAGCTGTCAAATTGCCTGTGAAAATACTACTTTCAGGGAAATTTATACTTTCAGCCATAAAAATAATAGCGTAAGTCAATAAAGTCAAACATAAGATTTTATAACCTGTATCCTTTTTCATAAATTCCTCACTCTCATTAATCGAAAAATATTCTAACCAAACGATTATACAATAAAAAATATTTATCTTTCTAAATATATTATAGCACCGTATATTTTCAAAGTAAATATGAAATTTAATATTTATATCAAAATCATAAAAAATATGTGAGCTGAGATTCCTGCAATTAGTCCTCCTATTGTGTGGGAGAATATTGCTTGGGCGGTTAGTTCTTTTGCTCCTATGGCATCCATCATTGCCACATGAGTTGACAAATATCCTGACCAGCACATACAAATTGATGTAAAAACTGCCAAGTCATTTGCAGTTAAAAGATTATTTGTTGCAAGATTTCTTACAAGTCCCATAGCAGCGCCAGCAGATCCTAGGGCAGTTATTGGAACTGCGATGGATTCGTTATTGGTAAAACCAAATAGAGGTTTGAGGATAAAGGATAATTTGTCTCCAATCCATGGCAAAATAGGCACGCCTTCATTATAAGCCCCAGTATAAAGACCCTTTGGACCGGGAGTATTTGTTATGAGCATTATCACCGTACAAATTCCTATTACACCCGGGATAATAGATGCTCCCATATTTAGACCAGATTTTCCACCATCAAGTAGGGCTTCAATAAATCTTTCTCCGATAGAACCATTTCTAATTATTCTACAATCTTTTGGTAAATCTTTTATTGAATCAATCATTACCATTTCAGAAGTTCCGTAGTATTTTTTGGTAAAAGTTTGCATAATCCTTACGCTAAAAATAGATCCAACGCAAGCTCCTAAATTGCCAATAAGAGCTGCCTTGCCTGAATTTTCAATAGGTAAAGCTCCTAAAGTTGTAGTTACAATTAATCCCATGCCAAAAGATGTACCAAGATTTGTAAGTGAAGGTAACTGGTATTTTTTAAATAATACTTTAAAATTATCCTCATGAGCAAGGGTTAAGATTGAAGGATTATCAGATAAATAGCAATTTAATATTCCAAGAGAGCCAGCTCCTGGCAAATTGTAAAGTGGTTTCATAATTTTTGATAAAACCAAGTCAATTAAAGCTATAAAGCCAAATTCAGAAAAAATTGCAGCTAAAGATCCAGTTAATACAGAAATTGCCATTATATATAAACAAGTATTTATTAACAAATCATAAGAACTATTCATCAAAGTTTGTAGCATATTGGCAAAGCCCATGACTTTTCCAATTGGTATAAAAAATCCGAAAAATAAAATAACAAAGATAAAATTTTCCAGACCTATTGATTTTTTGTATTTTTTATTCATAAATTTCTCCTAGTATAGAATAAATTATAAAGCATTGTTATAAACTTGTCTAGAAAATTGTGGATTTTTTCTCTCTAATTTTGCCATTATAAAAATTATTTTATAAAAATTTTTTATTAAAAAAAGCTAGAATATCTAGCTCTTACTTTGTTTCTTCTTCTATTCTTAAAATCTCATCGAGTAATTTCAAATAATACTTTTTTGCCGCTTCAAAGTCAAATAAGGATTGGTCGTTAAAATAAGCATTTATCTCATTAACCAAACTTTTAAGCTTAGGATCTTCTCCGTGAATTTCTTTTAGACTTTTTGCTCTTTCCAAAAGCTTATTGATGTTATTGATAAGTCCCATCATCTTGCCTTCTTTATCGTTTTCTATAAGCAGCTCTCTTAAAGTCCAATGCACATTGTTGGCAGTTTCGCTTGCCTTATGTTGGATAGCAAGATTATTTTCACGCATAGTATCTAAGAGATCAAAAAGTCCGTTTTTATCAAAGTCTGCAAACAAAATAAAAGGAAAGTCCAAATTTTCATCAAAAGCAAGGCAATCATCTTTTTTTTCAAAATTTTCCATTGCAAGAAGAAAGCCTACAAGCTGGTCAATATCGGATTTACCAACCCTAATTATCTCAATTTCTCTATCATCTGCAATTTTTTCAAATTTATCTATATCATAATCATCTTTAATATTGTAAAGTAAAACTTTTGCCATAATTCCTCCTCGTACTAGAGAGACTATACTTTACAAGTAATTTATAAACAAACTAAAATTTGGGTATATATACAAATGTAAAGTTAGATTTAGGAGATGGACTATGGCAAATTTAGACGATAAAAACAATTACAAATTAAGACTTAAGGAAATAGAATCTCTAATTTTAAAGGCAAAAGATGTTTTTAGAGATCTTGAAGTTTCAGAGAAAAAAATAGGAAAAAAATATAATTTCACTACAAATTCAATGCTAAGAGGCAATTTTTTTGGAAATTTAATTAGATCAAACAAGGTTAATTTAGTAAATTCTAATATTGATCGTTGCCAACAAGCCTTGTTGGATTTTCATAGCGACTTATTATTGTTTGACGAATTTTTGGCAGACAAATTGATTTTACCAAGCAAAATGAGCGAATTTTCTCAAGCAAATGGCAAATTTAGCGATATAGCAATTAGGACAAATATGAGATTGAAAGAATTTGACCTAAGAAAAGCAAAGAGATCTTTAGAAACAATAATTAGAAGACTTGAAGGCGAAAAGAAAAAAGTTATTTACGAAATTTCAAAATTAGAAGAGCTTAATTCTTACGAAAAAAATAAAGAAAAAGGAAAAATTACCAAATAAAAAATATTTATGCAAATAAAAATCGTCCATAAGAATCAAAGAGAAAAATTCTCGGAAAATCCTTTGATTTGTGGACGATTTTTTAAAATATTAAAGTTTTTTTTAATTAAATTTCTCCAAATTATTGTCAATGAGTCTATTGATGGCATAGCCTACGCCAGATCTCAAATTTGATTTTGTAATAAAATCCGCATGTTTTTTTAGTTCATCAACAGAATTTTCCATAGCAATGGCAAAGCCAGCCTGCTCTAGCATGGGAATATCATTTTTTTCATTACCTATACTCATTATTTCATCTTGAGAAATATTTAATTTTTTTGCCATGGCACTTACTGCAAAACCCTTGTTGGTCTTAGGATTCATCACCTCAATTAACCATGGGGCAGTGCGGACAGAATAATAATCTGTCAATAATTTTTCAGGCATATTGGCATTTAATTTATCAATGGCAGATTTACTGCCCATAATTAAAATTCTACCAAAAGTTTTATCTGATGGAAAATCATCATAAGATTTAACTTCTAGAGCTAGTTGAGCTATGATTGCATCGACTTTTGTGTAAATATTTGCTCTTTTGTGTCTGGTATAAAAACTATCGTGATTCATAGCAGAAATTTGCACATCAAAATCTTTGACCAAATCATCTACAATCTTTAAATCTTTTGGATTTTGATAAGTTCCAGCTATAACTTCGTGAGTCTTGTTATCAAAAACATAAGATCCATTTTGACAAACAGAAAAATTTCCTTCTTCAACAAGGCCCAATTTTTTTACTAATGATTTTACACCAGAATAAGGTCTGCCTGAAGCAATTGCAATGTGGACTCCCAAGTCACGAGCAGCATCGATTGCTCTAATATTTTCTTTTGTTAATCTTTTAAGTGGAGTTACCAAAGTACCATCCACATCAATACTTATAAGTTTGATCATATAATATATTATAACCTTTCTGGAAAATTTTTAAACTTTGGAATATAATACAAAAAAGATTATATTTATAAGGAGAAAAACATGATAATTGGAATACCAAAAGAAATAAAAGATAACGAATACAGAGTTGCTGTTGTGCCAGGTTCTGTAAAAGAATTAGCAAAACATAATACTGTTTATATAGAAAAAGGAGCAGGTTTAGGTTCTGGAATAACAGATCAAGAATATATCGATGCTGGAGCAAAAGTTTTAGATTCTGCCAAGGAAGTTTGGGAAAAATCAGAATTTATCTACAAGGTAAAAGAGCCACTAGAAGAAGAATATCAATATCTTAGAGAAGGTCTAATAGTTTATACATATTTTCATTTAGCTGGCAATAAAGCTTTGGCAGAAGAATTAGTAAAAAGAAAAGTAATAAGCATTGCTTATGAAACTTTGCAATTAGACAACAAATTGCCACTATTACGCCCTATGAGTGAAATTGCAGGACGTATGGCAGTTCAAGAAGGTGCAAGATTTTTAACAATTCCAGAAGGTGGAAGGGGAATCTTACTTCAAGGAGTACCTGGAGTTAGACCTGCAAATGTTGTAATAGTAGGAGCAGGAACAGTAGGAACAGCTGCAACAAGAATAGCAATAGGTATGGGAGCAAGAGTAACAGTCCTTGATGTAAACATAGACGCACTTACAGCTATAACAAACATATTCCCAGACAAAGTAGAAACACTTTACTCAAACCCACTAAACATAGAAGAAGCAGTAGAACATGCTGATTTAGTAATATCCACAGTATTAATCCCAGGACGTAGAACTCCACAACTAATAAAAGAAGATTACGTCAAAAAAATGAAAAAAGGTTCAGTAATAGTCGATGTTGCAATAGACCAAGGTGGATCAACAGATCTAACTAAAGATCATCCAACAACTCACAGCGACCCAACTTTTGTTGCTCACGATGTAATCCATTATGCAGTAGCAAACATCCCAGGAGCAGTAGCAACAACAAGTACCTACGCCCTAAGCAATGCTACAACCAAATACGCAAGAGCAATTGGAGATATGGGACTAAAACAAGCTTGCGAAAAATTACCAGAAATTATATCAGCAATCAATACCTACGATGGTTATATAAGCTTTGAACCAGTATCAGAAGATTTGGATATGGAATATAAGGAAGCAAATATAAAGTAGTTTTTTAGCATAAGAAAAGTCTAATGAACTTTGCAAATGGGAGTATTCATTGAAAAAATCAATTTCTAAAATATGTTTTTTGCTAGTTTTTGTATTTATTATCCTAATCTTAGCCAACAAAATAAACTCTTTGTTTAGTGAATTAAGAGCGCTTGAAATTCGATGGCAAGTAGATTTACCAAAGGAAACAAAATTGGAGCAATATCAAAGCTCTGGACCAAGTTTTCACGGAGATGGACACAGAGCTATGGTAATTACTTGTAGGAAAAAATTCGTAGCTGATACTATATTAGATACAAAAAAATACGATGTTTTACAACCATCAGTATGCCTGGAAGTAATAACAAATACCTATAAGTCGATTACCGATAAAAGAATAAGAAAATTAAATTTAAAACATAATTTAAAATCATTATTAATAAAAAAGGGATTAAATACATTATTAATTATTTATGATATCCAAATTAATAAGTATTTTGTATTTGAAGAAATTATATAAGAAAAATTTTAATGAATAAAATCAATGTGAACAATTATGCAAATAAATAACAAACGCTACAATGATCTTGATAGCTATTATAAAAGAAAATTTAATAAAAAAATATTAAAGCTTCCAATTGATGGAGGCTTTACTTGTCCTAATCGTGATGGAACTTTGTCTAGTTTGGGTTGTATTTATTGTTCTGATTCGGGTTCTGGTGAATGGACCAAGGGGGATTTGGTGGATATAAAAGCTCAAATTTCCTATCAGAAGAAAAAATTATCCAAAAAATCAAGAGATGAGGCTTATATTGCCTATTTTCAAAATTTTACCAATACTTATGGCGATGTTAGGAAAATGCGAGAAATTTTCTTTAAAGCAATTAATGATGATGATATTGTGGGTCTATCCATAGCAACTCGCGCTGATTGTTTAGATGATGATGATGTGATGTCCTTGCTTGTAGAATTAAATGAGCTGACAGATCTTACAATTGAGCTTGGTATGCAAAGTGTAAATGATAAAACTTTGAAATTCATAAACAGGGGATATGACCATCAAAGTTTCGATAATGGTGTTCAAAAGTTAAATCAATGGGGTATAGATATTATAGCCCATGTTATTGTCGGTTTGCCAAATGAAAATATCAAAGATTACCTAAATGATGTTGAATACATCAACTATAGGGGATTTTGGGGAATAAAAATCCACAATCTTTATATAGAAAAAAATACCTATCTTAAAAAATATTACGAAGATAATAATATCTCTTATGATATGACCAAAGACGAATATGCAAATATAGTTGTAAAAATGCTTAGACATCTTAATCCAGAAATTGTAATTAATAGACTTACTGGAGATGGGATAAGGGAAAATATTGCCTATCCTACTTGGTCAAAAAATAAGGGGGCTGTTTTGTCAACCATTGATAAGATCATGAAAGAAGGAAATTTTAGCCAGGGGGATTTATGGAAAGAAAATTAAAAAGCAAATATTATATAAATTCATTTGATAAAGAAGGTAAAATTTACGATAAAAAAAATAGGACACTTTTATTGGTAATAGATGAGCAACCAAAGCTTATGAATGTTATGGAAAATGGAGAGCTTACAGTATTAAACACCTTAGTCTTGATAGAAGCTTTCAAAGCATATCAAATGCCAATTCTTGCAACGGAGCAATATCCAAAAGGTCTTGGTAGATCCGATCAAAGATTGTTAGATGTCTTAGATGATGATAAAATTTATCCAAAAACTCTTTTTGATGCAGCAACTTGTGAAGTATTGGAATTTATTGAAAAAAATAAAATTAAAAATGTAGTAATTGCAGGAGCTGAGGGTCATGTTTGTGTTTACCAAAGCGTAAGAACTTTGCTTGATTTGGGTCTAAATGTATTTTTAGTAGAAGATGCGGTAGCTTCATTTAAAGAAGAGCAAAAAAATCTAGCAATAAAAACTTTAAGTAAAATGGGAGCTGTGATTTATAATACAGAAATGGCACTATTTGACCTAGCAAGAGATTCTAAAGATCCTCATTTTAAGGTAATTTCAAATTTGATCAAGGAAATGAGAGCTAGAGAATAAAAAATAACTATAATTAAAAAAATACTTGAGTCTGAGCAAAGAAAACTCGGACTCTTTTTGATTTTAGTAATTCCTAGTATTTTACTTGTGATTAAATTTTAAAAAGTGGTAAAATGTTAATATTAGTTAAAAATTAAGAAATTATTTTATAGTTAGAAAGGCTTACTATGAATTTACATATGGGACTTGATGTAGGGTCTACAACTGTTAAAATTGTAATAACCGATGAGAATTTCAATACCCTCTATCAAGTATATAGAAGACATAAATCAGATGTTAAAGAAACTGTGAAAGTTGTTCTTACAGAAGCTTACGAGAAATTTAAAGATGATTTTATAACGATAAATGTAACAGGTTCTGGAGGAATGTTTCTTGAAAAATATATGGGCATAAATTTTGTCCAAGAAGTTATAGCGGAAACTGCAGCCATTAGGAAATTTATCCCTCAAACCGACGTGGTTATAGAGCTAGGTGGGGAAGATTCCAAAATAACCTATTTGTCTGGCTCAGTTGAGCAAAGGATGAACTCTATTTGTGCTGGTGGAACTGGTGCTTTTATCGATCAAATGGCAGCTTTATTAGATACTGATGCATCTGGATTAAATCAATTATCACAAAACTACAAAAAGATATATCCTATAGCTTCCCGTTGCGGAGTTTTTGCCAAAACTGATATTCAAGCTCTAATGAATCAGGGAGCAAGTCGTGAAGATATAGCAATTTCGGTTTTCCAATCAGTTGTAAACCAAACTATATCAAATCTTGCTTGCGGTAGACCAATTCGTGGCAATGTGACATTTTTGGGTGGACCTTTGCACTTTTTGCCGGCTCTACGTGAGCGTTTTATTGAAACTTTAGGCACTGATGGCAACACTTTTACAACACCAGAAGATGCACAATTGTATGTGGCAAAAGGTGCTGCTATTTTATCTGCCGAAAATGATGATTACGTCTTATATGCTGATTTGATAAAAGAATTGGAAAAAGATCCTCCAGAAGATTTGGAGATGACCAAAAAGCTTGAACCTTTATTTGAAAAGGAAGAAGATTACGAAAAATTTGTAGAAGATCACAAAACTAAACAAGTTATTCGCGAAGACATCCACAATTACCAAGGACCGATTTATATAGGAATTGATGCAGGATCAACAACTTCAAAAATGGTATGGCTAACAGAAGATAAGCATATTATCTATGAAGATTACAGGATGAATCTTGGTAGGCCGCTTGAAGTAGTTATAAATATGCTAAAAGATGCCTATATAAAGAAAAACCCTAAGGCTTATATAGCATCATCTGGAATTTGTGGTTATGGGGAAGATTTTATAAAAAACGCCCTACATGTTGATAATGGAGAAGTTGAAACCATAGCCCATTACACTGCTGCCAAATTTTTCAATCCTCAAGTTGATTTTATCCTTGATATTGGTGGTCAAGATATGAAAGCCATGCACATTAGAGATGGAATTATTGACTCAATCCAGCTAAATGAAGCTTGTTCTTCTGGCTGTGGGTCATTTCTTTCAACCTTTGCAGCAAGTGTTGGCATGAGCGCTAAAGAATTTCAAGAAAAAGCTTTATTTTCCAAAGAACCAGCAGATCTTGGCAGTCGCTGTACAGTTTTTATGAACTCAAAAGTTAAACAAGCTCAAAAAGAAGGTTCAGAAGTTTCAGATATAGCTGCAGGTCTTTGCTATTCGGTAATAAAAAATGCCATTCAAAAGGTAATAAAAGTTCGTGATCCAAAATCTTTGGGCGAAAATATAGTAGTTCAAGGTGGAACTTTCTACGGAGATGCAATATTAAGAGCCTTTGAAAAAATAACAGGCAGATCTACAACAAGGCCGGAAATTGCAGGTCTTATGGGTGCTATGGGCATGGCACTTATAGCCTTTGAAAAATCTTCTGGTCAATCAAGCCTTGCAGATATAAATGAGCTTGAAAAATTCACCTACCAACAAAAAAATGCACGTTGTGGACTTTGTACCAACAACTGCTCTTTGATAATAAATATTTTCCCAGATGGAAGACGCTACATCACTGGTAACCGTTGTGAAAGAGGAGCAGGTGTCAAAAAAGAAGAGACCATGGCAGATCTAAATATGTACAAGTACAAATACGATTTGCTCTTTAATAGGAAAAGCCTGGGAGATGCTGCTCGCATGGGCAAAGTTGGAATGCCAAGAGTTTTAAACATCTATGAAGATTATCCTTTCTGGCATAAATTCTTCACATCTTTGGGTTTTGACCTTGTTTTATCAGGTAAATCCGATAGGAAAATGTATGAGAAAGGAATCTCATCAATTTCATCTGAAACAGCTTGCTATCCAGCAAAACTTGCCCACGGTCACATAGAAGATTTGGCAAGTCGTGATGATTTGGATTTGATATTTTATCCAGCAATTTTCTACGAATATAAACAATTTGACAAGGCACAAAACCACATGAATTGCCCAGTTGTTTCAGGTTATCCGGATGTAATAAATAATAACGTGGAAAGTTTACACGGAAAAAAATATATGAATCCCTACCTATCTCTTGAAAGCGAAAAAATCATAAGAGATAGGTTGATAGAAGAATTTGATGGCTTTTCAAACAATGGCTTTGTTTTAAGTAAAAAAGAAATAAAAAATGCAGTAGCTGCTGCTTGGCAAGAATTGCAAGATTACCACGACAAAATTAGAATTCGTGGCAAGGCTATAATAGATTATGTAAACAGAAATAAACTCAATGCCATAGTTTTGGCAGGTAGACCATATCATATTGATCCAGAAATCCACCACGGCATACCAGATCTAATAGAATCTATGAAAATTCCAGTAATTTCAGAAGATGCTATTGCCTATAACATTTCAGATATAGATGCAAATGTGAGAGTGTTAGACCAGTGGTCTTACCATGCAAGATTATATCGTGCGGCAGAATATGTTGCTAATAATGAAAATTTACAGCTTATACAATTAAATTCCTTTGGTTGCGGCCTAGATGCAGTTACAACTGATCAAGTCCAAGACATATTAGAGGCCCACGGCAAAATTTATACCTTGCTAAAAATAGACGAGGTTTCAAATCTTGGAGCGATAAAAATCAGGATAAGATCCTTACTTCAAGCCCTAAATCAAAAGAAAATAGAAAAAATTGAATTTAAAGAAGACTTATCAAGATTAGATTACAAAACTCCAGAATTTACCAAAGAAATGGCAGAATCAGGCTACACAATACTTGCTCCACAAATGGCAAGAGAACACTTTAGAATTTTGGAAAAAGTTTTTCACCAATATGGAATAAACGTTGAATTTTTAACTGAAGTTAATGAAAAAGTTTTAGACCAAGGTTTAAAATATGTAAATAACGACTCTTGTTATCCTTCAATAACTGTAGTTGGACAATTTATGGAAGCTGTAAATTCTGGCAGATACGACACAGACAAACTCGCCCTAGTAATGACCCAAACAGGAGGAGCTTGCAGGGCAAGTAACTATGTTGGTTATATTAGAAAAGGCTTAAGAGATGCAGGCTATCCAAACATTCCAGTAATAGCTTTATCAGCTCAAGGAATTGAAACCAATGCAGGATTTGACATAAGAAAGCCATCAACCCTACCGATGCTAAGTAAGGCTTTACGTGCAATTTTATTGGGAGATTTGATAAATAGAGTAACCAATGCCACAAGACCTTACGAAGAGGTAAAGGGCATGACCAATGAAATAAAAGAAAAATGGTTATGTAAGCTTGAAAAAGAAGTTCCGACTATGTCAGATAAGGCTTACAAAAATGTAGTAAAAGAAATTGTCGATGAATTTGACAATATTCCTGTAAAAGATATAAGTCTTCCAAAAGCAGGAATAGTCGGAGAAATTTTGGTAAAATTCTTGCCAGAAGCCAACAACAACCTACAAGATGTTCTCGAAGCTGAGGGAGCAGAGGTAATCTTGCCAGATTTGACAGATTTCTTTATGTATTGCATGAAAAACTCTGAGCTAAAGGCAAAATTATATGGCAAAAGTAAGATTTCAGCTTCTATAGGAAAGATTGGAATTTCAATAATAGAAAAATATAGAAAACCAATTAGAGCTGCTCTTAGAGATTCAAAAAGATTTGACGAGCCAGTTTATATCGATCAAATTACTAAATATGCAGATGAGATTACAAGTCTGGGTAACCAAGCTGGTGAAGGCTGGCTACTTGCTGGAGAGATGATTGAGTTAATCCACGCAGATGCAGCAAATATTGTTTGTATTCAGCCTTTTGGTTGTTTGCCAAATCACATAACGGGCAAGGGTGTTATGAAAAAAATCAGAGAAAAATACCCGCAAGCAAATATAGTTGCAATCGACTACGATCCAGGAGCAAGTGAAGTGAACCAAATAAATAGAGTCAAACTTATGATGAGTCAAGCTAGAGAAAATATGAAAGAAATTGCAAAATAAAAGGAAAAAAGCTAATGATTTGAAATTCGAAATCTAAGAATTTTAAAAGTCATTAGCTTTTATTTTATTTTAAAAATACATATTGATGGTATAATCTTTCTATATAAGAAAGAGAGAATTATGGGAAAGAAAAGATTTTTAGTGAGTCTATTGGTAATATTTCTATCATTTTTTGGATCGAAATTTGTACTTGATAGACTTTATGCATCTCAAAGAGATTTAAACTTTGGAAATGACAAAAATTATAATGATAATGCAATAAGCAAGGAAGAAGGAGAATATTTAATCCTTTTAGTTGGAGTTGACAAAAATTCCGATGACCAAGAAAATACAGATTTCACAAGAACCGATACGATAATGTTAATATCTGCCAACAGCAAAACTGGCGATATGCACTTACTTTCTATTCCTCGTGACAGCAGGGTGAAAATAAGAGAAAAATTTGATAAGGTAAATCACGCTCACGCCTTTGGAGGAATTGAGCTAACCATGCAAACCCTAAGGACGTTTTTGGGTCTTGATATAGATTATTATGTACAAATCAATTACCAAGCGCTAATGAATATTGTAGATGCCCTAGGTGGAGTGGATTATGAAGTTCCAGAAGGAATTGAAATTAACAAGGGGAAAGTAAAGATTAAACCAGGCTTAAACCACTTAGACGGCAACGAAGTTATGTGGTATCTAAGAACGAGAAATATTTATAACAATGGCGATATAGGTAGGGTAAATACCCAACAAGCCTTTGTAAAAGCCATGATCGATGAAATGGTAAAAAAATTCAAAGATATAAACATTATGACTTTTATAAGTAATTACCTAAAATATGTAAAAACAAATCTACCTATGGATGCAATGATGGATTTGGCAGGACATATGAATAAATTTTCATCAGATAAAATGCAAACCCATACAGTTCCTGGCATGGAGAAAAATATAGGTGGAGTTAGCTATTGGATACCTGATTATGAGAAAACTTGGTCCATAGTCGATGAAAATTATAAAAATTTTAAACTTAAAAATTGGCAAAAAGAAGATTCTGGATTTTATGAAGAATATGGTAGTTTTGGCGAAATAAAGGATCAATCTAAAAGTGGTGGTATTATAAATAATCAAAATCCAGCAAACACAAATTATGTCCTACCAAAAACTCAAAGTCTACCAACTTATCAATATCAGTACGATAACAACGAAAGCAATAATAACTACTATTACGAAGAAAATACTCAAACTGAAGAAGTTCCAACGGAAAATAGCTCAACTAGTGAAAGCACTGGTCAAGGTGAAAATACTGAAAATACTGGAAGCGAAAACACTGTAGATCCCAATGAAAATATAGACACTGGCGAAGAGGAAGGAAGCGATGAGTAGCATAAATAGTCAAAGAAAAGATGAGCATATAGAAAATTACCTAAGAACAAGTTCTTCTACCAGCACTTTGCTAGAAGATGTTTATATAGAACACAATGCAATTTCTGATATTTGCCTAGATGAGGTAGATACTTCTATTAATTTTCTTGGCAGAAAAATTTCTATGCCACTAATGGTTGATGCCATAACTGGCGGTGGATCATCATCTGCTGCAATAAATGAAGACCTTTCTTCAATTTGCCAAGAACTATCGATACCAATGGCTTGTGGTAGTGAATCAATTGCACTTACAGAAAAAGAATCAAGAGAATCATTTGAGCTAATCAAAGATAAAAAAGATTTACTAAGAATTGGAAATTTAGGTTTTGAAAGAAACTATGAAGATTTTGCATTTGCCAAAGAACTTATAGATGCTCATGCTATGCAAATACACCTAAACTTAGCTCAAGAAATGGTAATGAAAGAAGGGGACAATAGTTATCATGATCCTCTTTCCATAATCGAAGAATTAGTAGAAAAATTTGACTGCCCAATAATTGTCAAAGAAACAGGTTGTGGAATTTCAAAAAAAGTTGCAAAAAGATTAATTGAAAAAAATGTAAAATATATTGATATAGCAGGACAGGGTGGAACAAACTTCATAGAAATTGAAGATTTGAGAAATTTTGATATGGATTTTTCGGATTTTTACACTTGGGGAATTCCTACTGCAAAATCAATAATAGATATAAGAAAACTTTCAGATGATACTTTCATCATAGCATCAGGTGGCATAAGAACAGCCATGGACATTGTAAAATCAATAATCATTGGAGCTGATATGACTGCGATGACAGGAGAAGTTTTAAATTATTTGCTTCGTGGTGGCTACGATGCTTGCGAGAATTTCCTCAAAGAAATCAATCATAAAATGAAAATTATAATGGTTTTACTTGGAGTAAAAAATATCGACCAGCTAAAAAAAGTAGATTATAAATTAACTGGAAGATTAAAAGAATTGATAGAAAGCTAATAAAGTATTTCTTATATGATATAAGATGACTGATAATATTGCATTTTGAAAACTAAATATTATAAATTGAAAACGAGACAAAAGATTATAAATCATAATAAGTATATAATTGACATATTGTTTTGATTGATTTATGATAAGCATATAGGAAATCATAATAGAAGACTTTATTTAAATAAAAATAGTTTTCTGTATGATCAATGTATCTATATTAAAATAGGATTAGATAATATTTTAAATAGGCTGGTATAAGATTAAAAAACAAATTAAAATTGATTTTATATTGACTTAAAGATTTTACCATTTCTTATTTTTGAAATTTTAAGCTAAAAAGCTATTGTTTAGTTGCAAGATAGAAATATGAATGTTTACTTATGAATATTTCATCAGTCTAATATAATCATTATAGGAGGTAATTTATGAATTTAAGCGAAAGACTTAAAACTTATGGTTTCGAACAAACTTTAAAATATATACATAAAGATCCAGGGGAAAACCTACAAAAAATCTTAAATTTAAGTAGAAAAATTTCGCCAGATGCTTTTGAAAGTCAAATGGATTTTATTGAAAATATTATCAAAGATAAAGACAATGTATACCACAAGTATATGATGGATATGCTTAACAGATTAAATCCAGATGTATTCGATAAGTTTATAACTAACTTTTTCCTAAATGCAGGTGTTTTTAGTGAAAATTTAAAGCAAGAATGTAGAGAAAAATATGGCTGTAATATACCATGGGCAATTTTGCTAGATCCAACTACAGCTTGCAATCTTAGATGCAAGGGTTGCTGGGCGGCAGAATATGGTAACAGTCTAAATCTATCTTTTGATGAAATAGATGATATTATCACACAAGGAAAAGAAATAGGTGTGTATTTCTATATTTTCACTGGTGGAGAACCATTATGCAGAAAAGAAGATGTCTTAAAAATTTGTGAAAAACATAATGACTGTGCTTTTCTAATATTTACTAATTCAACTTTAATCGATGATAAATTCATAGAAGATATGCTAAGAGTTAAAAACATTATACCAGCTATCTCAGTTGAAGGGCCAGAGTTTACAACAGATGCCAGAAGAGGCGATGGAGTCTATAACAAAGTTATAGAAGCTATGGGAAAACTTAAGGAAAATGGCTTGCCATTTGGTATTTCTTGTTGCTATACATCAATGAACTATAAATCAATAATAAGCGAAGAATTTGTCGATGATATGATTGATAGAGGAGCGCTATTTGCTTGGTATTTCCACTTTATGCCAGTTGGTAAAGCTACTGGCAAAGAACTTCTTCCGAAACCAGATCAAAGAGCTTATGTATATGAAAATCTAAGAGATATGAGATCGAGAAAACCACTATTTTTCCTAGATTTCCAAAATGATGCTGAATATATAGGAGGTTGTATAGCTGGAGGTAGAAACTATCTTCATATTAATGCTAATGGAGACTTAGAACCTTGTGTATTTATTCACTATTCAGACTCCAATATTAGAGAAAAAACCTTAATTGAAAGCTTACAATCACCGCTTTTTATGGCATACCATGATGGACAACCATTCAATGAAAATATGCTAAGACCATGTCCTATGCTTGAAAATCCAAATATGTTAAGAGATATGGTAAAAGAATCAAAGGCAAAATCAACAGATATCTTAGATAAAGAACAAGTTGATGAATTGTGCGATAAATGCGAAGATTACGCCAAAGCTTGGGAACCTGTTGCAGAAGATTTGTGGGAGAATAGTCCTAGAAGTACACACAATAAAAGCAAATAATTTCATATAGAATTTAAAATATAACCATAAATATAAAGAGTCGGCGAAAGCCGACTTTTTTATTTAGAAAGATCTCTTATTTAATGGGTTTAAGGCAATTAAATTCTTGTAGTCACATTTATCCATTATTTATACATTTAATTGCAAATTTAGACTTTTTATAAGATAATTAAAGTAAAATAAAGAAAGGTGGTAAAGATGCTTACAAATGATATAACAATTGCAGTAAGTTTTATACTTGCAGTTATTTCCTTGATTTCAGTTTTGTTTACTAACAAAAAAATTCTTTTTGGAATCTTGACAGTAATCCTATTTGGATTTTTCTACTATCAAAATTCAAAGGTAAATATGGCTGATAATATGACTATCTTAACCTTTATTATGGGAATAAGTTTGCTTTCAATTGAGATTTTCATACCAAGTTTTGGTATTATAGGAATAATTGGAACAATTCTTACGATTTATTCAGTTTTAGATTCTTACGAAAACTCTGAAACTGGAATTGTAGTTTTGATACTAGCTGCTCTTGCCATAGTTTTAACTGTTACCATATATGTAAAATTAGGATTTTCTAATAATCTTTTTGATAATTTTATTTTGAAAAATGAAAATTCAAGTAAGCGTGGATATAATAGCAAGAAAGATTATACTGACCTTATTGGCAAATTTGGTCTAAGCAAATCCATTCTTAGACCAACAGGTCGAGTTTTGATAGATGATGTCACTTATGATGCAAAAAGTGATAGCGATTTTATAGAAAAAGAAAAAGAAGTAGAAGTAGTAGCCGTAAAAGACGGGCACATTATAGTAAAGGAGAAGATATAATGTTTGATCATTTTATAACACCAGCAGTAGTTGTAATTGTACTAATTGTTTTTTTTACCATGGTTCCAGTAGGACTTTGGATTACAGCAAGATTTTCTGGAGTAAATATTTCCATGGCAAGTCTTGTTGCTATGCGTTTTAGAAGACTTAATCCAAATCTAATAGTAAATGCACTTATCAAAAGTCACCAAGCAGGCATTCCAATTAGAACAGAAGATTTGGAAAGTCACTATCTAGCAGGTGGTAACATTAACCAAGTTGTCGATGCACTTATTGCGGCAGAAAGAGCCAATATTGAACTTTCATTTGAACAAGCAGCAGCAATAGACCTTGCTGGACGTAATGTATTTGAGGCAGTTCAAGTTTCAGTAACACCAAAAGTAATAAATACACCAGTAATAGCAGCAGTTGCTAAAAATGGTATCGAAGTAAAGGTAATCGCCAAAGTTACAGTTAGGGCAAATATCGATAGACTAGTAGGTGGAGCTGGAGAAGAAACCATAATAGCTCGTGTTGGTGAAGGAATTGTAACAACTGTCGGTTCATCAGCAAGTCATGCCGAAGTTTTAGAAAATCCAGACAATATTTCTCAAACAGTTTTATTAAAAGGATTGGATTCTGGAACAGCTTTTGAAATTTTATCAATCGATATAGCAGATGTGGATGTTGGAAGAAACGTCGGAGCAGAATTACAAAGAGATCAAGCTGAAGCTGACAAAAACATAGCTCAAGCTAAGGCAGAAGAGCGTCGTGCTCAAGCTATAGCCCTTGAACAAGAAAATAGAGCCAAAGTAGTAGAAGCTGAAGCAAAAATCCCTGAAGCAATTGCCAAAGCTTTCCAAGATGGCAACCTTGGCATCATGGATTATTACAACATGAAAAACATAAACGCTGATACAAAAATGCGCCAATCCCTATCTAATTTAGGTACTGGTGATTTAGATGTTTAATAGTAACAACGGTTTTGACAAGTGGTTAGAAGAACTTAGCAAATATTTAGAAGATGAGCTTAATGGCCTTGATGATGATAAAAAAACTTATAAGAAACCATCAAAAAATAAAGTTTATAGGAAATTTGGCACAAATACAAAATTAAAGGAAATTTTTCCTAGAAACAAAACTTTTGCCCTAAAAGATTTTGCAAACAAAAATCAAAAGCCAAGCAATAATTATAGTCAAATTGATATCTCAAGAGAAAGTCACGAGGGAAAGCAAAGTAGCAGGGGAAGTATTCATGGCAAAACTCTCATAGATAGCGAAGACCATGTTAATCCTGACCTAAGAAGAAGACTTCAAGAAAAAAAAGCTAGAGAAAAACTCCAAAAAGACCAAGAAAGAAAACAAAGAGAAAAAGAAGAAAAAATCAAAAATAAGAAAGAAAAAATAATTAAAAATAAAAAAGAATTAAAAAAAGCAATCATTTTTTCTGAAATTTTACAAGCTCCCTTGGCAAAAAGAAAAAATCGCTAAAAAAGGTATAATAAAGGCACAAAGACAATCGGAGGGATAGTTATTAATAAAATTATAGAAATAAATAATCCAAATGATATTGTGACCTTGTTTGGAAATTTTGATAAAAATAAAAAATATATAGAAGAAAGATTTAACACGAAAATCAAATTGGAAGACAACCAGCTAAAAATCATCGGTGAAGGACTTAATATTGAATTTACCAAAGAATTAATTATTGAACTAATTAATGAGATTAAAGTTAATAAGAATTTGGATTTTCAAAAGATAAAATACTTCGCAGATATGCTAGAACGTGATAATAAAGAACTCATAAAAGAATCTTTAAACAATTCTATAATCACAACTGCTTCAGGCAAGCCGATAAAAGCAAAAACATTGGGTCAGCAAAATTATATAGAAAAAATTAAAAACAATGACGTAGTTTTTGCAATTGGCCCTGCAGGAACTGGAAAAACTTATTTGGCAGTTGCAATGGCTGTAAGAAGTTTTAAGCAAGGAGAAGTTAATAGGATAATTTTAACTCGTCCTGCAGTTGAAGCTGGAGAAAGTCTAGGATTTTTGCCAGGAGATTTGCAAGATAAGGTTGACCCATATCTAAGACCGCTTTACGATGGACTTTTTGAGATATTGGGCTTTGAAGCCTATCAAAATTTGGTAGAAAAAGGGCTAATTGAAATAGCTCCCCTTGCCTATATGAGAGGAAGAACCTTAGATAATGCTTTTGTAATTTTGGATGAAGCGCAAAACACTACCAACGAGCAAATGAAAATGTTCCTAACTCGTCTAGGTTATGGGTCAAAGGCAATTATCACTGGAGATAAAACTCAAATAGACTTGCCAAAAGGAAGAATCAGTGGCTTAAAAATAGCCGAAAAAATTCTAAAGAACATTAAGGGCATAGAATTTCAAAATTTCACTTCCATAGATGTGGTAAGACATCCTTTAGTCCAAAAAATTATCGATGCTTATGACAGTGAAGATGAAAGAAAGGCAAAAGAGAGAAAGGCAAAAGAAGATCTTAAAGATTTAGAAAAATAAAGGGAAAAGCAATGAATCTTTTAATTACCAATAATACAAATGAAAATATAGATATGAATGACAAACTTTATGATGTAGTAAAGGCAGTTCTTGATAACGAGGGACTTCCTATGGATTATGAAGTATCTATTACTTTTGTGGATAAGGATGAGATTCATAAATTAAATAGAGAATATAGGAAAGTAGATAGGCCGACTGATGTCCTATCTTTTCCTATGAATGAAGAATTTTTGATAGAAGGCGTGGATTCTATGCTTGGTGATATCGTAATTTGTATGGATATAGCAAAAGATCAAGCCAAAGAATACGGACACAGCCTTGATAGGGAAATTATGTATTTAACTTGCCACTCTATGTTACACCTTCTTGGCTATGACCATATAGAAGAAGATGATAAGAAAATAATGCGTGGCAAGGAAAAAGAAGTTATGAAAAAATTAGGAGTCTTTAAATGAATGATAAATCTGACAGAGATATCCTAAAAGAAGAAATAAAAGATGAAGTTTTAGAAGAAATAAGAAAAGAAAATATAGATAAAGAAAAGAAAGACGAAATTTTAAGCAAGAGAAATTTTGAAAAAGAAGAGCTAAGCCATGGGCAAAAATTCCTCAAAGGTTTTGATTATGCCTATGAGGGCTTGGTTTGGGCAATAAATCACGAAAAGAATATGAAATTTCATCTTTTGGCTTTGGCAATTCTTCTTGTTGCATCTTTATTTTTCAATCTATCAAGAATAGAAATGATAAGCTTAGTATTTGCAGTTTGTTTTGTTTTAGCTTTTGAGCTACTTAATACATCAATAGAGCAAGCCGTAAATTTAGCTAGTGGCGGGAAATATTCTTCCTTTGCCAAAGCTTCCAAAGATTTGGCGGCAGCAGCAACTTTTATAGCAGCCTTAAATGCACTTTTCGTAGCTTATTTGATATTTTTTGATAAATTTATAGACTTTTACAATTCGGTTTTACTTAGAATTACAAGAAGACCATCGCATTTGGCTTTGATTACCCTTTCACTTGTAATAGTTGTAACAATTTTCCTCAAAGGAGTTTTTTACAAAGGTCATGGAACAGCCTTTAAGGGAGGATTTGTAAGTGGCCACACTTCTCTTGCTTTTGGCATTGGAACAATTGGAATTTTCCTTACTGATAATCCTTTGCTTAGACTTTTATTTACCTTGCTTGCTTTAATAGTTGCAGAAAGTAGATATGAAGCAAACATTCATTCCATGCCAGAAATAATAAGAGGGGCTATCCTTGGTACATCCATTGCAATGGCCATATTTGGGATATTTTCATGAAAGAAATAGAAAAATTGATAGAAGAAACTATCAAAAATAAAAAAAATTCATATTCACCTTATTCAAATTTTAGAGTATCTGCTCTTGTAAAAACTAAAAGTGGGAAAATTTTTAAGGGTGTAAATATCGAAAATGCAGCCTATTCGCCTACAATTTGTGCGGAAAGATCTGCTTTAGCTTCGGCAATTAGCAACGGCGAAAGAGAATTTTCTTACATAATAATTAATGGAGATAGCAAAGATACTTTTCCTTGTGGAGTTTGTAGGCAATTTATTAGAGAATTTGCCGATTCCGACACAAAAATTGTAATAGCAAATTCCGCAGATGATTATAAAATTTACACAATAGAAGATTTGTTGCCACATAGTTTTTCAAAAAAGGATTTAGAAAATTAATGAAGTCAGGATTTATAGCAGTAGTTGGCAGAGCAAATGTCGGGAAATCAACTTTGATGGAGAAAATTCTAAGGGAAAAAATTTCGATAATTTCCAATAAAGCTCAAACAACAAGAGATAAAATACAAATAATATATAACGACAGTGAAAGTCAGATTATATTTATAGATACACCAGGGATTCAAAATCCCAAAAATAAGCTACAAGAAAGACTGTTTCAATTTAGCGAAGAAAGCATCAAAGAAGCTGATATCATAACTTTTGTAATCGATAATTCTTTAGAAATTGGAAAATTAGATAGTCAAATTATTGAAATGCTAGAAAAAATCAATCTTCCAAAAATTTTGCTAATTAATAAAATTGATCTATTGAAAGATGAAGAAATTGAGCAAATCAAAAACAATTATGAAAATCTTGCTATCTTTGATAAAATTATAGGAATTTCTGCCCTAAACGATTCTAATGTGGATTTTTATATAGAAACGATAAAAGAAATGCTTGATGAAGGGCCAGCTTATTATGACACAGATATGATAACCGACAAATCCGAACGCTTTATAGTTTCTGAGATAATAAGAGAAAAAGCCTTAAACAATTTATCCGAAGAAGTTCCTCATGGAATTGCAGTTCGCATAGATGATTTCAAAAAAAGAGAAAATAAAAATCTAATCGACATTAATGCAACCATTATAGTAGAAAGAAATTCTCACAAAGAAATAGTAATTGGAAAAGCAGGATCCATGGTCAAAAAAATTGGTACTGAGGCGAGAAAAGAAATTGAAACTTTTTTATCCTCTAAAGTAAATCTCAAACTATGGGTGAAAGTTGAAAAAGATTGGCGAAAAAAAGAAAAATTGGTGGATAGATTTGGCTACAAATGATTTGTCAGATCTAACTGGCTTTATTCTAAGAGAATTTGATTATAAGGAAACTAGTAAAATCTTAGAAGTTTTCACCAAAGAAGAAGGCAGAATTTCTGTAATAGTAAAAGGAGCTTTTAAGAAAAAAACCAAGTCAACAACCATAAGCCAAAGATTTGCCAAAGTAAATCTTAATCTTTACAAATCGGGCAAAGAGTTTTATGGAGCTAAGGAGATTTCTTTAGTAAAAGCTTATAGCAAATCAAACAAAAATTTTGACCTAATACTTTACAAATCAGCCATATGTGACTTGTTACTTAGAACAATTGACCATAGTCAAGTAGATCTTGTTTATAAACTTTTGGATAATACATTTCAAGCCTTTGAAGAAGCTAATGAAAATCAAATCAATATATTTTTAGCGTTTTTACTAAAATATATATCTTTTTCAGGTTTCAAACCTAATTTATCAACTTGTGGACTTTGTGGCAAAAGAATCAAGGATGCTGACATTTATTTTTCACAAAGTCAATCATCACTAATATGTACTGATGACAAATACGACATATATGATATAATTTTTCTTAGTAAGGAAGAATTTATCTACCTAAAAAAACTTTTATATACGGCTTCATCCGACCTATATAAAATTAATAAACCAACAAACTATAATAAAATTGCTATCATAATTATAGATTATATACTCGATAAGCTTGAAATTTCTCGATTTCCATCAATAGATTGGGTGTATAAAAATTCTAGCGAAAGGAATTAATATGATGTACTTAGAAGATCTAATACAAAAACTCGAACAATTCTGGAAAGAGGCAGGTTGTTCAATAATGTACCCTTATGATGTTGAAAAGGGTGCAGGAACTATGAATCCTCGAACATTTCTTAGAGCTCTTGGTCCTGAGCCTTGGAAAGTTGTTTATGTAGAACCTTCAAGACGACCTGCAGATGGTCGTTATGGAGAAAACCCAAACAGACTTTACCAACATCACCAACTACAAGTTTTGCTAAAGCCATCTCCAGATAATATCCAAGATTTATACTTGGATTGCTTGGAAACCATTGGAATCAACCCAAAAGAACACGATATTCGTTTTGTCGAAGACAACTGGGAATCTCCAACTTTAGGTGCTTGGGGACTTGGCTGGGAAGTTTGGCTTGATGGTATGGAAATTACACAATTTACATATTTCCAACAAGTTGGTGGTATAAATTGTGATATTGAAAGTGGAGAAATAACCATTGGTCTTGAAAGAATTTGTATGTATCTTCAAGATGTAGATAATGTTTACGATATCAAATGGTCCAAAGATCTAACCTACGGCGATGTATTTAAGTTAGCAGAATATGAAAATTCTAAATATTCTTTTGAAGATGCAGATAATGATGTTTTGATGCATTTATTTGAAATTTACGAAAAAGAAGCTAATAGGCTTATAGATTTGGATTTGATCTATCCAGCCTACGACAACGTCTTAAAAACAAGCCACACCTTTAACACACTTGATGCTAAAGGAGCAATTTCAGTTTCTGAAAGAAGCCACTATATCAAAAGAGTTAGAGATGTTTCAAGCAGAGTGGCTCAAAAATATATAGAAAAAAGAGAAGAGTTGGGATTTCCACTTCTAAGAAAGGATAAAAATGAGTAGATATTTATTAGAAATAGGCGTAGAAGAAATTCCTTCATCCTATGTTTATAATACAAAAGTCCAGTTAAAAGAAAAATTTGAGAAACTTTTGACTGACAATAAACTTACTTATGATAGTGTTAATGTAGAATCAACACCTCGTAGATTTGCTATATTTATTGAAAATATCAATTCATCAACAAATGATGAAATTATAAGTGTTAAAGGTCCAAGTAAGGCCATAGCTTTTGATGAAGATGGCAATCCAAGTAGAGCTTTGCAAGGATTTTTAAAGGGTCAAAATAAAACAGTAGAAGATGTAATCATAAAAGATTTCAACGGCTCAGACTATGTTTTCGTAGAAAGCAAAGAAGAAAGCAAATCAGTTGCTGATGTTTTAAGAGACAATGTTTACGAACTTGTAAAATCCATATCCTTCCCAAGATCCATGCGTTGGGGTGGAAAATCCATCAGATGGGCAAGACCAATAAGATATTTCCTATCCTTATTAGACGATGAAATTTTAAAATTTGATGCTGAAGGCATTAGAGTTTCAAACATCACAAAAGGTCACAGGTCTTTAGGAAGCGATCATATAGTAGTCGATAAAATTGAAAATTATGAAAAACTTTTAAGAGAAAATTATGTAATTTTATCTTACAAAGAAAGACGAGACATAATTCTCCGTGGCCTAAACAAACACGATATGGAAAAAGGCGGAGAATATATGAAAGATGAAGAGCTTTTGGATGAGATTATTAATATAGTTGAATATCCAACAGTTCTAATTGGTGACATCGACCAAAAATACTTATCTTTGCCAAAAGAAGTAATAACAACTCCTATGAAAGATCACCAAAGATATTTTCCAATTTTGGATGAAAATGGCAAACTTATGCCATATTTCATAGTGGTTAGAAATGGCGATGACAACCATAGCGAAAATGTAGTTGACGGCAACAAAAAAGTTTTGGTAGCAAGATTAGAAGATGCAAAATTTTTCTATGAACAAGATAACAAGAAACCTTTAGAAGCTTATGTGGAAGATCTTAAAACTCTAACATTCTTTGAAGGTCTTGGAACCATGTATCAAAAAACTCAAAGATTAGTCGATCTTTGCGATAAATTTATATCAGAACTTAATCTTGGTGAAGATATAAAAGATTCCCTAAAAAGAGCAGCTTATCTATCAAAGACAGATTTAGTTTCCAAAATGGTAATAGAATTTACAGAACTTCAAGGAACAATGGGCAAAATCTATGCTAAAAATTCCAAAGAAGAAGATAGGGTAGCAACTGCAATAAAAGAGCAATATATGCCAACATCATCAAATGGAGCTTTGCCAAAATCTATTATTGGAATAGTTTTATCAATGGCTGATAAGATTGATACAATAGTTGGTCTTTATATAATAGAAAAATACGTAACAGGTAGCCAAGATCCATTTGGCCTAAGACGTCAAGCCTTGGGACTTATAAATATAATTTTAGCAAATAATATAGATGTCGATCTAAAAGATTTGATAAATGATTCTTTAATTGTCTACACCGAAGAAAATGCTTTGCCATTTGATTATGATGCTACAATGAACAAAATCATAGACTTTATCAAAGAAAGACTTAAAAATATGCTAATTGATAATGGATATAGATATGATATTGTAAATTCTGTTATAAATGGCGATGAAACAAACATTTTGAACATTTATCAAAAAGTTACCGCTCTTGATCAATTCATAAAAGAAGATGAAGAAAGCTTGTCATACTTTACTAGAATAATTAATTTGACTAAAGATTCTTCAGATGAACAAATAAATGAAGATTTATTAGAAACCGATCTAGAAAGAGAATTTTACCAAGAAGTGATAAATTTACCAGAAAATCCTCTAAATTATATGGAAGATTACAAAAATGAACTAAAACTTATTGGCAAGACTTCTGAAATTGGCAACAAATATTTGGACAATACAATGATAAATGTTGAAAATCAAGAACTAAAATCAACAAGACTCGCTCTATTAAATACTTTGGCAAAGAGAATAAAAAGAGTATTTGATATTAAAGAAATAGTTAGATAGGAGAGATGGCATGCAAGATTGTCTTTCAATAGTAATAATTAGCGATTCAACAGGGGAAACTGCAAATACTTACTTAAAGTCAATTACAACACAATTTCCAAAACTTTTATATAAGGTCATTAGAAGACCTGATATCATTAACAAGGAAGAAATTGACGAAATTTTCAAGCAAATCCCCAAATATTCAATAATAGTCCAAACAATTGCAGATTTAAATCTTGCAAACTATCTAATAGAAAAGGCGAAAAAAGCTAGCATAGAAGTTATTGACATCTTAGAATACGGAATAGATACTTTTGAAAAAGTTACAGGTCAAAAAGCCATTAGACAAGTAGGACTTACAAGAGCCTTGTCAAAAGATTATTTCAATATGATAGAAGCCATAGAATTTGCCATCCAATACGATGACGGCAAAGATCCTAGGGGATTTTTAAAAAGTGATATAGTCTTACTTGGAGTAAGCAGAACTAGCAAAACTCCAACAACAATGATCTTAGCAACCAAAAATTTCAAAGTAAGTAATCTTCCCCTAGTCCCAGAATCCAGACTTCCTCAAGAACTATTTGAAGTAGATCCAAGAAGGATTATCGGATTAATAATAGATCCAGAAAAACTTGCAGGAATTAGGGAAGTTAGAACCAAAGAGCTTGGTTTGATTGGAAATTCAGTATATTATAAAGATTCCAGAATCAAAGCTGAACTTTCCTATGCTAGAGAAGTCTACAGAGATTTAGATTGTATGGTAATAGATGTAAGTAACAATACAATTGAGCAAACGGCAACAGAAATAGAAGCCTACTACAAATCCCAATTTGGGGAAGAATAAAAAATGGAGAACAAATGAGCTTAAATAAAATTATCGTTCTAAACTTTGGTGGCCAATATGACCAGCTTATAGTAAGAAGAGTTCGCGAGCTTGGAGTATATGCAGAGCTTCACCCTTGCGATGTAGAAATTAATAGTCTAAATTTAGAAGGGCTAGCAGGAATAATTTTAACAGGTGGACCTCAATCAGTAAATGATAAAAATAGCCTAAAAGCAGATAAGAAATTATTTGATCTAAATGTGCCAATACTTGGAATTTGCTATGGTCTACAATATATAAACCATGAATTTAAGGGCCAAATAGAAACTCCAACAAATGCAGAATATGGCAAAACTCCTTTGTTAGTTGACAACAAATCTGCCCTATTTAAAGATGTGCCACAAGAATCAACAATCTGGATGAACCACAAAGATAGAATCAGTAAAATTGCAGACGGATTTAAAAAAACCGCTTGGACCTTAAACTGTCCAGTTGCAGGCATGGAAAATACAGAAAAATCCATATATGCAGTGCAATTTCACCCAGAAGTAGTCCATTCAGAATACGGCAAAACCATGCTAAAAAATTTCGTAATAGACATTTGTAAAGCAGAACAAAGCTGGAAAATGGAAGACTTTGCGACACAAATCATAGAAGAAATAAAAGAAAAATACAAAAATGAAAAAATGATATGTGGTTTATCTGGTGGAGTAGATTCAACAGTTGCAGCAACCATAGTATCAAAAGCCATAGGGGACAATCTCCAATGCATATTTGTAGACCATGGACTTTTGCGTAAAGACGAAGCAGACGAAGTAATGGAAACCTACAAAAACCTTGGCCTAAACGTCAAAAAAGTCGACGCAAGTAAAGAATTTTTGGACCTACTAAAAGGTGTAGAAGATCCAGAAACAAAAAGAAAAATCATAGGCAATCACTTTGTAGAAGTCTTTGAAAGAGAAGCCAAAGAATTTGGCAAGGCAAAATATCTTGTCCAAGGAACAATTTACCCAGACGTAATAGAATCTGGTAAAGATAAGGCAAGCGTAATAAAAAGCCACCACAATGTTGGGGGACTTCCAGAAAACATGCTATTTGAAGGACTAGTAGAACCACTAAGAAGTCTTTTCAAAGATGAAGTAAGAGCCCTAGGCGAAGCAATCGGAGTGCCACATGATATGGTATGGCGCCAACCATTCCCAGGACCAGGACTAGCCATAAGAGTAATGGGCGATATCACAGAAGAAAAACTAAAAATCGTAAGAGAAACAGACAAGATATTAAGAGATGAAATCAAAAATTTCGGACTAAACGAAGACATTTGGCAATATTTCACAGTATGGACCCCAATCAAAACAGTAGGCGTAAAAGGAGATGCAAGAAGCTACGACAACGTCATAGCCATAAGAGCAGTAGAATCCACAGACGCAATGACAGTAGAAGCAGCAAACCTCCCATACGAACTCCTACAAACTCTATCAAGCAGAATGATAAACGAAGTAGCCGGAGTAGGCAGAGTAGTCTACGATATAACCAGCAAACCACCTGGAACTATTGAATGGGAATAAAAGTATAATATGACTAGGTGGGGGAATGCCATTTTTCAACGGTTTAAACAAACATAAAACCACTTAAAACCATATAAATTTATCTTATTCCCTATCAAAATCCTATCAACATAGGAGGTTTAAGAATGGAATACATCACAGAATTTAATAGGTTAAAACATCACATTATAACTAACTACGGACAGCCTAATTGGCTACTACTTGTTAGAGGTACGGGTCTAACTTTACATGATCCAGAAGTACAACCGTTAAGAGATTTATGGTATGGCAGTGATGATAGTAGTAAACTATCATTAAAAGATTTAAATAACCTGCACCCACAAACAAAACTAGAGTATATCGAACTCAATAAAAAATTAGTTGAATTACTAAATGATTTTGAAAAAGAGTTTGAAGTTTATTATAACTATTTAGAAGAAAGAAATTAAAACGAAAAAATCGAAGATTTTAACAATGGCGCCTTTTGCTATTTTACAAATATGAGTATAATCAACCACTCATTTTGTCAAATAGCAAAGGGCGCCTTAACTTTATCCAAATGTTCTGTATATCATAGGCAAGTGTTAACCGAAAAAATACCCGTAATGAAGCGTAATGGAATAATAAATAGAGCGCGTTGTAGGTTATCTTATAGTGCTATATTTAGTATGTAATGGAGCGCAATGAAGGGTAGTTTTGAATTAACTCTTGCCGTAGGATGAGTGTAGGAGCTAAGAACCTAGATAGACCTCCCGGAATGGTTTTTAAATACTGCTATACAAAGTTGGATGCCTCAAATGCCAATGGATGATTTTGAAGCATCAGTTTTTCTTACAGTTACT
>QWCE01004099.1_pt1 | contig 31519 bp, 25 predicted proteins | sample 1972531 | NCBI WGS metagenome assembly QWCE01 (sample SAMN09866716, study PRJNA288562) | Human gut metagenome isolate term4_stool, whole genome shotgun sequencing... | reverse complement strand
CTGCCAGAGCTTTGGCATGAGCACCATCCAGTTCGGTCTGATCCTCGTGTATAACCTGTGCATCGGCAACATCACCCCGCCTGTGGGCAACGCCCTGTTTGTTGGCATCAAGGTGGGCCGTACCTCGCTTTCCAAGGTCATGCCGTACATGCTGATGTACTATGTGGCCATCATCGGCGGCCTGCTGCTGGTCACCTTTATCCCGGCAGTGTCTACCGCACTGCCGCAGGCAATGGGTCTGATGTAACTGAGACATTCCCTTCTTCTCCTGAAAAGGCGGTACCTGCTTTGCGGCGGGCACCGCCTTTTTCTGTCTCTTGCACAAAGGCAGCCTTGTGCGCTATACTATCTGCAAAGGGAGGGAGGGCACCATGCGCAGACGGACTTTTTTAGCCGGGCTGGGCTTTGCAGCCTTGCAGCTGGTAGGCTGTGCCGCGAAGCCACAGACTACACCGGACTATGTGCTGACCTATGCTGACAACCAGCCCGCCGGATACCCCACTACGCAGGGCGCGCAGTATTTTGCGGACCTTGTGCAGCAGCAGACAGGGGGCAAGGTGGTCATTCAGGTCAAGGCGAACGGCGAGTACGGCTCGGAACAGCAAGTGTGGGAGCAGCTTGCCATTGGCGGCGTAGATTTTGCCCGTGTATCGCTCTCGGTGGCCACCGACGATCTGCCCCGGCTCAACGTACTGCTGCTACCGTATCTCTACCGGGATGCCGACCATATGTGGCGCGTGCTGGATGGCAGCATCGGGGCAGAGTTTTTGCAGGACTTTACCGCACAGGGGCGCGTGGGCCTGAGCTGGTACGACGCGGGTGCCCGCTCGTTCTATGCCCGTCAGCCGGTGCGCAGCCTGAACGATTTACAGGGCAAGACCATCCGCGTGCAGGATTCGCAGATCGTGATCGACATGATCCGTCTGCTGGGTGCAGTGCCGGAGACCACGGCGTACAGCGACGTCTACTCGGCGCTTGAAACCGGGCAGATCGATGCCGCCGAAAACAACTGGCCGGCCTACTATTCCATGGAGCACTACAAGGTGGCGCGGTACTACATGGCCGATGAGCACAGCCGCGTACCGGAGGTGCAGCTGGCATCCGGCCGCACATGGGATGCACTGCCGGAGGAATACCGGCAGACCCTGCAAGCGTGCGCCCGGGCATCGGCGCAGTACGAGCGCCAACTCTGGGCACAGGAGGAAACCGCCGCCCGCAAAGCAGCCCTTGCAGGCGGCTGCATCGAACTGCCGCTGCCCGAAGAAGAAATGCAGAGTTTCCGGCAACTTGTACAGCCGCTGTACCGGAAATACTGTGCCGACTATCTGCCGCTGGTGGAGGAGATACAGGCAGAGTGACAACAGAGAAAGGGACGAGTCAAATAAAAAGGCTCACAGTGGTGTTGTACAATAAAAGTTGACATAGGGAATTCAAGGAGCCAATATATAGAAAAGGACAAACAGGAGGCAAGAAAAGATGGCTCGGAATCAACGGAAATACGACCCGGTGGGCTGCTTTTTTGTTTTCTGGGAAGATTGCCTCGTGTCCAAACGGATGTTTATTCCTGATGTCACCCCTTTCTTTCTCTCAAGACACTATATATTGACATAAAGAAAGTAATGAATGATGGATATAGTAGTTTGCTCTGCGACCAGCGTTGAATTTTGCTCATGCCGGAGAGCACAGAGGGCGTGGCAGAAGGTGCGACTACGGCAATGGGGCAGCAACAATGTGAGGAGACTGGAAAATGAAAGTTACCCAAGGCTAGAAGTCCGTGCAACAGCCCCCTTTTTGTTTATCGGAGCCGAGATTGGAACAGTTTTTTCTCCCCCGCTCTTGACACCGGCCCCCTTTGGGAATACTCTAATAGTAACAACCTGCTCCCGCAATGCGGGAAGATCAGAGGAAAGAGGGATTTTGCAAGATGAAAAAACGTGTTGGCATCCTGACCTCCGGCGGCGACTGCCCCGGCCTGAACGCCACGATCCGCGGCGTGGCCAAGGCGCTGTATGCCCGGATGGGCGACAATGTGGAGATCGTGGGCATCCTGAACGGCTACCACGGCCTCATCACCGGCGACTACAAAGAGATGAACGAGGATGACTTCCGGGGCATCCTGACGCTGGGCGGCACCATTCTGGGCACCAAGCGCACCCCCTTCAAGCTGATGCGGGTGGTCGAAGAGGACAAGATCGACAAGGTCGCGGCCATGAAGAAGACCTATAAGGACGCAAAGCTTGATTGTCTGCTCTGCCTCGGCGGCAACGGCACCCACAAGACCGCCAACCTCCTCTCGCAGGAGGGGCTGAACATCATCGGCCTGCCCAAGACCATCGACAACGACATCTACGGCACCGACGTCACCTTCGGCTTCCACACCGCTGTGGACATCGCCACCGACGTTATCGACCGCATCCATACCACTGCAGGCAGCCATAGCCGCGTGATGTGCATCGAGATCATGGGCAACAAGGCTGGCTGGCTGACCCTCTACTCCGGCATCGCGGGCGGCGCGGATATCATCCTGCTGCCCGAAATGCCCTACGACATCGACCGCGTCTGCGACGCCGTAGAGCGCCGCGCCAAGAAGGGCTCCAATTTCTCCATCATCGCGGTGGCCGAGGGTGCCATGAACGAGGAAGAGGCCAAGATGAAACGGAAGGAGTGGACCGCCAAGCGCGCCGAGGCGGGCTACACCACCGCCACCAACCGCATCGCCGCCGCCGTCCAGAAGAAGACCGGAATGGAGACCCGCGTCTGCATCCCCGGCCACATGCAGCGCGGCGGCAGCCCCAGCGCGTATGACCGCGTGCTGGCCACCCAGTTCGGCAGCTACGCCGCTAAGCTCGTGGAGATCGAGCGCTACGGCGTCACCGTGGCCCTGCTCAACGGCCACGTCACCGCCAACCGCTTGGAGGACATCGCCGGCAAGACCCGCAATGTCCCCGAAGGCTGCGAGCTGCTCACCGTCGCAAGACGCATGGGCGTGAGCCTCGGTTAAGGGGCACCGGATAGAAACAAAGGAGCACTCCCCTGCATCGTGCAGGGGAGTGCTCCTTTTGGTTTATGCGCTGAGGGCGGGTACAAGCTTACTTATTCTTGTACATTTCCTCGTAGTACTTCTGATAGTTGCCGCTGGTGATGTGCTCCATCCACTCCTCGTGGTCGAGGTACCAGTCGATCGTCAGGACGATGCCCTTCTCGAAGGGGGTCTCCGGGTACCAGCCGAGGTCGTTCTTGATCTTGGTGGGGTCGATGCCGTAGCGGCGGTCGTGGCCCAGACGGTCGGCGACGTGCTTGATGAGGTCCTCACTGATGCCGTCATCCTTCAGGCGGTCGTGGAGCTGCTCGATGATGGTCTTGACGATGAAGATGTTGGGGCGCTCGTTGTGGCCGCCAACGTTGTAGACCTCGCCGATCTTGCCGCCGTTGCAGACCATGTCGATGGCCTTGCAGTGATCCTCAACGTACAGCCAATCGCGGATCTGCATTCCGTCGCCGTAGACGGGCAGCTGCTTGTGGTGCTTGACATTGTTGATCATCAGGGGGATCAGCTTCTCCGGGAACTGGTAGGGGCCGTAGTTGTTGGAGCAGCGGGTGATGTTGATGGGCATCCCATAGGTGTCATGGAAGGCCATGACGAACATATCGGCGCTGGCCTTGGAGGAGGAGTAGGGGCTGTGGGGGCACAGCGGGGTGGTCTCCATGAAGAAGCCCTCGGCACCCAGAGCGCCGTAGACCTCGTCGGTGGAGACTTGCAGGTACTTCTTGCCTTCCTTCCAAGTCTTTGCTTCGGCGTCGTACCAAGCTTCCTTGGCACGCTGCAGCAGGTTTACGGTGCCCATGACGTTGCTCTGGACGAAGATCTCCGGGTTCTTGATGGAGCGGTCCACGTGGCTCTCCGCGGCAAAGTTGATGACGTAATCGAAATCGTACTTTGCGAACAGGCTCTCGACCAGCTCCTTGTCGCAGATGTCGCCCTGCACGAAGACGTGGCGGGGGTCGCCCTCGACGTCCTTCAGGTTCTCCAGATTGCCCGCGTAGGTCAGCTTATCGAGGTTGACCAGCAGGATCTCCGGGTACTTCTTGAGCATATAGTGAACAAAGTTCGAACCAATAAAGCCGGCACAGCCGGTGATCAGATATTTTTTCATAATTTGATTTTTCCTCAAAGTTGAATGTTGTTGTTTTTCGCGAGCTCGACCTCGCACCACTGCGAGATGCTGCTAAACTAGGAAACTGCGGCCGCGCCAGCGGGCTTGCCCGTTTACTTCATCCCATTTTCCCCATCCCAGTGCTCGAAGAAGCAGGCGAGGGCGGCTTTCCAGTCCCGCACTTCGTTGCCGACGGTGCAGCGGAGCATCCGGTTATCGAGGGCGCTCCACTTGGGGCGGTCGGCGCTTTCGGGGTGCTTGGCCTTATACTCCTCGCTGGTGCAGGGGGCCACGGTGGCGTCCACGCCGGACAGACGGATGATCTCGGAGGCGAAATCATACCAAGAGCAGATGCCCTCGCCGGTGCAGTGGTAGAGGCCGTATTCGTGGGTCACGCAGAGCTGCAGAATTTCGTGGGCCAGATCGACGGCGTTGGTCGGGTTGCCGCACTGGTCGTTGACGACTTCCAGCTTGCCGAACTTCTTGCCCGCGTTCACGATGGTCTTGACGAAATTTTTGCCGTAGTAGCTGTAGAGCCACGCGGTGCGCACGATGAAGTGGCGGTGGCAGAACTGCTCGACGTACTTCTCGCCCATGAGCTTGGTGGAGCCGTAGGCGCTGATGGGGCCGGGGAGGGTGGCCTCGTCCTGCGCGATGCCGCCGTTCTCACGGCCGGAGAAAACGTAGTCGGTGGAGACATGGACCAGACGGGCCCCGGTCTTGGTGGCAGCCTGCGCGAGGTTGCGGGGGCCGAGGGCGTTGGCCTTGAAGGCGGCGTCGTGGTTCACCTCGCAGCCGTCCACATTGGTGTAGGCGGCGCAGTTGATGATGACATCCGGGCGCTGGCGGCGGATGAAGTCGTCCACCATCTTGTAGTTGGAGATGTCCAGTTCAGGCAGGTCCACCGGGATGACGGTGGCGCTTTGCAGCTTTTCGGGGATGGGGCCGATCTCACTGCGGCCCTCGCGGAGCTGCTTGATGATCTCGGTGCCCAGCTGGCCCTTGCAGCCGGTAACGATGATTTTCATGTGCATTTCCTCTTAGTATCTCAGTTTGCCGTCGGCCACATTCTTCAGGTGCTGGCCGTAGGGGCTCTTGCCGTAGCGCTTGGCGCTCTCCAGCAGGGTGTCGCGGTCGATCCAGCCATACTTGAAGGCGATCTCTTCCGGGGCGCTGATCTTGATGCCCTGACGCTTCTCAATCATGCGGACGAAGTCGGCGGCCTCCACGAGGCTGTCCATGGTGCCGGTATCCAGCCATGCAAAGCCACGGCCCAGCAGCTGAACATCCAGCTCGTCCTTCTTCAGGTACATGTCGTTCAGGGTGGTGATCTCCAGCTCGCCGCGGGCGGAAGGCTTCACTTCCTTGGCCATCTTGACGACTTCCTTGTTATAGAAGTACAGGCCGGTGATGGCGTAGTTGCTCTTCGGGTGCTCCGGCTTCTCTTCCACGCTGAGCACCTTGCCGTTCTGGTCGAACTCGACGATGCCGAAGCGCTCCGGGTCCGAGACATAGTAACCGAAGACGGTGCAGCGGCCCTTGTTCTCGGCGTTGGCGGCGGCGTTCTTCAGGATCTTGGAGAAGCCGTTGCCGTAGAAGATGTTATCGCCGAGGATCATCGCACAGCAGTCGTCGCCGATGAACTCCTCGCCGAGGATGAATGCCTGTGCCAGACCGTCCGGAGAGGGCTGGACCTTATATTGCAGATGGATGCCGTACTGGCTGCCATCGCCCAGCAGCGCCTCGAAACGGGGCGTGTCGGTGGGGGTCGAAATAATCAGGATGTCCTGAATGCCCGCCAGCATGAGGGTGGACAGAGGATAGTAGATCATCGGCTTGTCGTAGACCGGCAGCAGCTGTTTGCTGGTGACCATGGTCAGCGGGTAAAGCCGGGTGCCGGCGCCGCCGGCGAGAATAATGCCTTTCATAATTTGCGCACTCCTTTAATTGAAATGAAAAAAGTTGTGCAGCTATACGAAGCCCTCGCTGCCGAGAACCGCGTAATATTCAAAGCGGAGCTGCGTCCGCTGTCAACAAAGTGGCGTGTAAAACCGCCCGCCGCTGAATGCCGCAGATAGTTTTACACCTTATTCTACTATCAAATCACAAAAAAAGCAAGAAAGAACGGAGGATTACAGAAATTTTTCTGCAACGCATTCCGTTCTCTCTTAAGAATTATTTTTGTTTAGGGGGCGTTTGGCTCAGCTTGCTGGGAACCAACGCCCAAGTCTTGCTGTCAGCGCGCTCGCCCAGCCTTATCTCACGCTGCGCCCCGGTTTAGAGGGCGCTTACGATGGGATAGACTTTCAGAAGGCTCAATCTGAACTTACGCGGTGCGTTCTTGTCAGCGGGCTTGCCCTCTCCGTCATCGCTAACGCGATGCCACCTCTCCCAAAGTGAGAGGCCTTGGCAGTCCGCCAAGTTTCCCAGTTTATACTTTACGCCCTGCTGCCGCAAGGGGAGCCGTCAGGCGCTGCGCTCAGACTTTCCGCCTTTGCCAAGGGCTCTCCCTTTGGGAGAGCTGGCGCGAAGCGCCTGAGAGGGCAAGCCCGCTCCCGGCGAGACTTCGCGTCAGTTTCGATCAAACCTATGATAAGAGCCAATGTAGACCCCCTCGCCGGGGGAGGGGGGCGCTGCAAGCGACTGGGAGAGTTACCACCTGAATCCCCACTTCTTGAAATACCGCATCAGGTTCCCGGTCTGCCAGAGGGCGGGCTTCAGGCTGCGATGGGCGGCGCGGTGCCATGCGTGGATGGCAGTATACTGGGGCACGAGGTAGGCTTTGCCCTGCGTGAGCATCTTCTGGGTGAGGTCGGCATCCTCGACGTACATGAAATAGTTTTCGTCGAAGCCGCCGACGGCCCGGAACGCGCTGGTGCGCACGCCGGAGAAGCTGCCGGTGCAGAACTCGATGGAGGTGGGTTTGGACAGGTCGGCGTCCTTCATGAGGTAGGCGTCGTTGTACTTCGCCCAGAACTTGAGGCAGGGAAGCTGCCGGTAGATCATGGGCCGCAGGGCGCACCGGCGGAGCGGCAGCTGCTGGGGGCTGCCATCCGGGAAGACGAGGGACGGGCGGGCCATCACGGCGTCGGGGTGCTGCGCCATCCAGTCGGCAAGGTCGCTGAGGGTGTCCGCCGTGAGCTGGATGTCCGGGTTCAGGATGAAGTGGAAGTCACTGTCCAGCTCCGGCAGGACCATGTTGTGCCCGGTGCCGAAGCCGCCGTTTTCGGTGCGGCAGTGGAGGACGACCTGTTGGCCCGCCCCTGCCGCCAGCGCACCGGACGCCACCGCTGCGCGCAGCTTTTCCCCGCTGCCGTCGGGGCTGGCATTGTCCACCAGATAGAGGGTGAGCGGGTAGCGGCGGGTATACTGTAAAATGGTCTGCGCAGCCTTGAGGGCCTCGTCGAAGCCGTTGTAGATGACGATACAAGCTGAAAGTTTCAATGAATGCTCCTTTGCAATGGGACTGACCATCTCATTCCAGCGGCAAGATCTTCAGGCTGAAATCCTCCCGCTGGATATCGAAGTTGGGGTTGGTGCAGGGGTCGCCTTTGGCGAGCAGGTCACCCCAGCGGGCTTGGAAGCGGAGCACCTCGCCTTGGAAGCGCTTCTGCTTTTCGGGGTTGTCCTCCATGCCGCGGCTCTTGCTCTCGTAGTGGTAGAGCTGGGCGAAGGGGGTGAAGACGTTGGTGTAGCCCGCCTCCCGGACGCGGACGCAGAAGTCCACATCGTTGAAGGCGACGGCATAGCTCTCGTCGAGGCCGTGGACCTCGTTGTAGACCGCACGGCGGATGAGCAGACAGGCAGCGGTGTCGCCGTAGACGTCCTGCACGTAGTTCAGGCGGCCCATGTAGCCATCCGAGGTGGCGGGGAAATACTTGTGCAGGTGGCCCGCCACGCCGCCGATGCCGAAGCCGACGCCGGCGTGCTGGACGGTATCGTCCGGGTAGAGGAGTTTGGCACCCACGCAGCCCACCCGCTTCTGCTGGGCGTACATGACCATCTCTTCCAGCCAGTTCGGGGTGATGACTTCGGTATCGTTGTTGAGCAGCAGCAGATACTCGCCGGTGGCGAAGGTCTCGCCGAAGTTGTTCAGGGCGCTGTAGTTGAAGCCCTTGCCCTGCCACGTGACGACATGGAGGTTGTCCGGGTGCTCCTTCTCCATCCGCTCGTAGGCGCGGAAGGTCTCCGGCTGCTTGCTGTTGTTCTCGATGAGAATCAGCTCGAAATCCGGGTAGGTGGTGCGGTCATAGATGGACTCGACGCAGAGTTCGAGGTCCTTGATGTGGTCGCAGGTGGGGATCAGGATGCTGACCCGGCCCGGATGGGCGATGGTGTAATCGGTCTTGTAATAGCCGGGCGTGCCGGGGATGAGGCTGACCTCGTCCACCGCGACGCCGCAGCGGGCATAATGGGCCTTGAGGGCCGCGATGCCCGCGTTGATGCAGTAGGTCTTGGCGGAGATGTCCGCCGCCGTGCTGCCGGGGCTGGAGCGCCAGTAATAGAGGGCGTGGGGGATGTGGACGATCTTCGCGGCCTGTTCGGTCAGGCGGAGGAAGAGGTCGTAATCCTGACTGCCGTTGTACTCCATCCGCTCGCCGCCGCCGCTGCGCTCCATCAGGGCGCGGCTGAAGGTGGTCAGGTGGCAGATGTAGTTGTTGGAGCGGAGGTTGTCCAGCATGAAGTCCGGTTTGAAGTGGTAGAGCACCACGTTGTCCACGCTGCCCTCGAAGGTGGCTTCGTCGGTGTAGATGAAGTCTGCCCCCTGCTCGGCGATGGCCTTGGCCGTGTACCAGAGCGCACAGGGGTGGAGGATATCGTCATGGTCCAGCAGGGCGATGTAATCGCCGGTGGCCATCTCGATGCCGTGGTTGGTGTTGCCGGGGATGAGCTCGTTCTTTTCGAGCTTCTGGTAGCGGATGCGGGGGTCCGCCTTGGCGCGGTCCTGTACCTTCTGGCCCACGGCGGCGTCCTGCCCGGCGTCCACGCAGCAAAGCTCCCAGTTCTGGTAGGTCTGGTTCTGGACGGAGTCCAGCAGCTCTTCAAGGAACTCCAGCGGGGTGTTGTAGAGCGGCACCACGATGCTGATCTTCGGGGCAGCGGGCTGGGCATTGACCTGCTTCACCAGCAGCTCCACGGGGGCAAAGGCATCCGCCCGCAAGGTCTTGCTGGGGAAGAGGGCGGCGTACTCGCGGCGGGCGCGGGCCTTTTCCCGCATCCCGGAAATACCCTCGGTCCGCAGCTCGTGCAGGAAGACGAAGAGCGGCAGGGTGTGCCAGAGCTGGCGGCTCTTGCTGACGACATAGCGGGCGGGCCACGTCAGTTTCCAGAAGGTCGAGCCTGTGACCTCGCCGAGGGTCTCTTCCAACTGCTTTTCATGGCTGCGGCTCAGGGCAAGGTCGCTGCGGAGCCGTTCAATGAGGGCGGCCTGTTCGCCGCAGCTCCGTTCGGCCCGCACCATCCGGTCCCGCAGGGTGTCCAGTTCCTGCTCGTAGCCCTTGACCACGGCCAGAGCGCCGGGCTGGGCGGCTCGGAAGAGGGCCGACTGCTGGGTGCGGCCCTTGCTGCGCCAGAACATATCGCGGTAGTAGCCGCGCTGGGCCAGCTGCTCGGCCCAGTTGGCCAGAGCAGTGGTGTCGGTGCAGACCAGCAGCACCTTCGCAGCCAGTTGTGCGGGCAGTTCCACGAAGGTGGGGTCCTCCACCACCAGCAGGTCGGGCTGCCGGGCCGCTGCAGCCGTCCACTCGTTTGCCCGGACGCCCGCCTTGCGCAGGGCCTTTTGCAGCGCAGTGCAGGAGGCTTCATCGTCCCCCAGCACAGCCGCTGACTCCGGAACCAGCTCCTCCGCAATGCGCTGGGCCAGCAAACGGCAGCGCTCGGCATCCTGTCTCGATTCCTTTTCCTTCTCCAATTGCATGTCTGATTTCTCCACTTCTCTGCGGGGTGTGACTGCCCGCGATACTACAAACTAATATAGTATACCAAATTCCGCCCCATTTGAGAAGCGATTTTCTACAATTCTTTCGAATTTCCGGGGTTTTCCTCAGCGGAACAACCCAAAGAGCCAACTGAACAGCCCGCCGGACGAGCTGCCGGAGGTGCTGATGGAGGCGCCGGTGTAGTAGTGCTTGAGGATGTTTTTATAATTCATCCCCTGCTCGCTGGCGTAGCCCACCGCGCCGCACTGGCTCATGCCGACGCCGTGGCCGTAGCCGTAGTAATTCATGACCGGCGTGCCGTTTTCGTCGGCGGAGAAATCGAAGCAGTAGCGGGAGCTGACGAACTGGCCGATGTAGCGGTAGCTGCGGCCATTGGAGACGAAGGTGTTGTACTGCACATAGCCGCCGAGATCCTTGTGGGTGGTGTCGGCGCTCTCGTAGGGCTGGCCGGTCTTGCTGTCGTTGTACTCAGTGTAGCGGTAATCCTTGCCGATGATCCGGCGCATGAGGTTGTGGTACTGCTCCTCGTAGGGGCTTTCCACGCTCTGCAAATAAGGCACGTCGGTGCCCCATGCATCAAGGCCGGAGCAGGTGCCGTAAACGCCGGTCTGGGTGTTATAGCCCGCGCTGGCCGACCACACGGCGTCGATGACCGAGCCGTTGTAGGTCAGCACCTCGTCCTTCACCGGCTCAATGGCCTTGCGCAGGGCTTCCCGCGCCGAAGAGGGGATCTGGTCCACAGGGGTGTAGACGAGGGCGTTGGCCGACGAGCCGTACTGTTTTTGGTACAGCAGATAGGAATGGATGGCCACAGCCTGTGCCTTCCACGCCTGCTGCGCCGCCGAGGAGCTGACGAAGCTGCCGATGGACCCCAGCTCGGTGTAAGTGATGCCCACAAGGCAGTCCACGAGGTTGAGGGTGACGTTCCGGCGCAGACCCTTGCCCTTTATGTTAAGGTAGGGCATGGTGATCTTATCTTTGGAGCCGAAGAGCCAGCTCAGGCAGTTTTCCTCTTCCACCGGGACGAGGGTGGTGTCCGCGCCGCCGATGGTGGTCGGGTGGGCGATCTCCTCCTCTGCAAAGGCTGCGGGCACCAGCGTGCAGACCAGTACCGCCGCCAGCACCAGCGCCGCCGCCCGGCGGGCAATTTGAGCGAGATGTTTCACGTGTCAGTTCCTCCCCTAGTTTTTCATTCCACAGCGCCGGGCCGGGGCCTCCCCATGCCCGCGCCTTTTACTTCCAGTTTAACACACCCCGCCCCCATGGGCAAGGACTGGAGTTGGGATTTCACAGAAAAAACGGGAAACGCTTTTCAGCGAATCCCGTTTTTTACTATAGAGCCAAAAAAACGACCGTGTCCGGTCTCTGCACATGCAGAATTCGGACACGGCCATTTTATTCAAATTCTTCCCAGTCTCCCCTTAAACTCCTCATACCCAAACTTCACGAGCTCGCGGCAGGAGCCGGTCTCGTCCATGGCCCAGATGGGGGGCAGGGGCATTCCGTTGAAGGTATTGTTTTTGCAGGTGGTATAGATCGCCATATCGCCGAAGATGAGCTTGTCACCCTCCGCGAGGGGGGCGGCGAAGCTGTAGTCGCCCACGACGTCCCCGGCAAGGCAGGTGGGGCCGCCGAGGCGGATGGTGCAAGCTTTTTCGCCCGGTTCCCCGGCGCCCAGCAGGGGCGGGCGGTAGGGCATCTCGATGACGTCCGGCGTGTGGCACGCGGCGGACATATCGAGGATGGCAAGGCTCGTTTCGCCGTTGTGCAGCGTGTCAAGGACGGTCGTCACGAGATAGCCCGCGTTCAGCGCCCACGCCTCGCCCGGCTCCAAGTAGACCTGTACGCCGTAGGTCTGCTGCATCCGGGTGATGCAGCGCTCCAGCGTGGGCAGGTCGTAATCCGGGCGGGTGATGTGGTGCCCGCCGCCAAAATTCAGCCACTGCATCTGCGGCAGCAGGTCGCCGAAACGCGCCTCCACGGCGTCCAGCGTTGCGGCCAGCGCGTCGGCGTCCTGCTCGCAGAGGGTGTGGAAGTGCAGCCCGTCCAGCAGAGAGAGCAGGGCGGGATCTTTTTCCGTTGCGGCGTCCCACTGGGCGCGGGTGGTGCCAAGGCGGCTGCCGGGGGCACAGGGGTCATAGATGGCGTGGCCCTCCTGTGTGGAGCACTCCGGGTTGATGCGCAGCCCCACGCTCTTGCCCGCAGCCTTGGCGGCGGGGCCGAACTTTTTCAGCTGGCGGGGGGAGTTGAAGACGATGTGGTCGGCGCAGCACAGCAGCTCGTCGAATTCGTCGGCCCGGAACGCGGCACAGAAGACATGATTTTCCTTGTCCGGCAGCTCCTCCTTGCCGAGGCGGCTCTCGTACAGGCCGCTGGCCTCGGTGCCCGCGAGGTACGGAGCCAGCAGCGGGTAGAGGTCAAAGTTCGAGAACGCCTTCTGCGCCAGCAGGATCTTGCAGCCGGTGCGCTGCTGCACCCCCAGCAGGATCTCGCCGTTGCGGCGCAGCTGGCTTTCGTCCAGCAGGTAGCAGGGGGTGGGCAGGGAAGCGAGGACTTCCTCCGGCAGCTTCGCCAGCCCCGCGAAGGGCGGGCGGGTGTCAGCCAGCCGCATCAGTCCACCAGAGCCGGGGCGTGGCTCTCGGAGCGGGGGAGGCCGTACTTGTCCAGTGCGTCCAGATAGGGATCCGGATCGAACTCCTCCACGGTGTGCACGCCCTTGGTGGTCCACTTGCCGGTCAGCAGCATGAGGGCACCGCACATGGCGGGCACGCCGGTGGTGTAGCTGATGGCCTGAGAGCCGACTTCCTTGTAGCACTCCTGATGGTCGCAGACATTATAAATATAGTAGGTCTTCTCCTTGCCGTCCTTCTTGCCGGTGAAGATGCAGCCGATGTTGGTCTTGCCCTTGGTACGGGGACCGAGGCTGGCGGGGTCAGGCAGAAGGGCCTTGAGGAACTGGATGGGCACGATCTCCTGCCCGTTGAATTCGATGGGGGTGGTGGAGAGCATCCCCACATCTTCGAGGCAGCGCATGTGGTCAAGGTAGCTCTGGCCGAAGGTCATGAAGAAGCGGATGCGCTTGGCCTCCGGGATGTTCTTGGCGAGGGACTCGATCTCTTCGTGGTGGAGCAGGTACATGTCTTTCTGGCCCACCTTGTCGAAGTTGTACTCCCGCTTGATGCTCATGGCCGGGATCTCGACCCAGTGGCCGTTCTCCCAGTAGCTGCCGGGGGCGGACACTTCGCGCAGGTTGATCTCCGGGTTGAAGTTGGTGGCGAAGGCATAGCCGTGGTCGCCGCCGTTGCAGTCGAGGATGTCGATGGTGTCGATGGTGTCGAACTCGTGCTTCTTAGCGTAGGCGCAGTAAGCTTGGGTCACGCCCGGATCAAAGCCGCTGCCCAGCAGGGCGGTCAGGCCGGCCTCCTCGAACTTCTTGGCATAGGCCCACTGCCAGCTGTAATCGAAGTAGGCGGAGAACCCGGCCTCCTTGCAGCGCTTCTCGTAAACAGCGCGCCACGCCGGGTCGTCGGTGTTCTCCGGCTCGTAGTTGGCGGTGTCCATGTAGTTGACGCCGCACGCAAGGCAGGCGTCCATGATGGTCAGATCCTGATAGGGCAGGGCGATGTTCATCACGAGGTCGGGCTGATAGGCCTTGATGAGGGCGATGACTTCCTCAGTCTTGTCAGCGTCCACCTGCGCGGTGGTGATCTTGGTGGCGGTCTTCGGGGCCAGTTCGGCGGCCAGCTTGTCGCACTTGGACTTGGTGCGGCTGGCGATGCAGATCTCGGTGAAGACTTCGGGCACTTGGCAGCACTTGTGGATGGCGACGGAAGCCACGCCGCCGCAGCCGATGATCAGAACTTTGCTCATGGTAAGTCTCTCCTTTATGATGTTTGATCGCGCAGCGTGTCTGGGGTCTGCGCCCCAGCCGCTGCGTTGTTTTTGATTCAGGTGTTATGCTTGGAAGCCGGGCCAGCCCTTGTCCAGCGCGATGAGGGTCTCCCGCAGCACCTTACAGGCGGTGGCGGTGGAAACGCCGGTGGGGTCCAGCGTGGGGGCCAGCTCGTTGAGGTCGGCGGCGACGATGTTCGCCTTGGCCACGGTGCGGATGGCGTCCAACAGCTGCAAGAAGCTCACGCCGCCCGCTTCGGGGGTGCCGGTGCCGGGGAAGCAGGAGGGGTCGAGGCAGTCGAGGTCGATGGTCAGGTAGACGGGCACCCGGCTTTCGCAGAGCGCTTCCGTCAGCTCGGCGAGGCCGGTGAAGTCGAACTTGTGCAGCTCGGTGTGCTGGGCTGCAAAGTCGAACTCGGCGCGGTCGCCGCTGCGGATGCAGAACTGATGGATGCGGCCGTCCCCCACAAGCTCGTGGCAGCGGCGGAGCACACAGGCGTGGCTGAGCTTGGCTCCCAGATAGTCGTCCCGCAGGTCGGCGTGGGCGTCGAAGTGGACGATGTGGAGGTCCGGGTACTTCTCTACCGCAGCCCGCACGGCCCCCAGCGTGACCAGATGTTCGCCGCCCAGCAGCAGCGGGAACTTGCCGTCTGCCAGAATCTCGGCGGCGCGGCCCTCAATGTCGGAAAGGGCCGACTCGCTGGAGCCGAAGCAGAGCTCCAAGTCGCCGCTGTCGAAGATGTCGAAGTCGGTCAGGTCGGCCGATGCTGGCGGCGCGGTAGCTGCTGTCGCAGCCGATGAAGTTTTCAATGTTGGGTCGCATCAGTGTTCCTCCACTTCCCGCAGCATCTCTTCGAGGAAGGCGGGCAGATAAAAGGCTCCGACGTGGAGCCGGGCGGTGTAGTAGCGGGTGCGCATGTTCAGTGCTTTCCATGCGGCGGCGTCGAGGTCGTCGATGGGGTGGTACTTCTTGCTGGCAAAGCCGAACAGCCAGTACCCGGCGGCGAAGGTGGGGATGTGGGCCTGATACACCCGGCTGATGGGGAAGGTGGACGCGATCCGTTTGTGGCTGCGCTGCATGGCGCTGGCGTCCTCGGCGTAGAAGGGGCTGCCCTGCTGGTTGACCATGATGCCGTCGGCTTTCAGCGCGTTGAAGCAGCTGCCGTAGAATTCGCGGGTGAAAAGCCCCTCGGAAGGGCCGAAGGGGTCGGAGGAGTCCACGATGATGAGGTCGTACTCCTCCTCGCACCGGCGGATGAACTTGAGGGCATTTTCGAAGTAGATGTGCACCCGGCGGTCATCCATCCGGCAGGCATTGCCGGGCAGGTAGGCGCGGCACGCCTCCACCACCTGCGGGTCCATCTCCACAAGGTCGATCCGCTCCACCCGGTCGTAGCGGGTCAGCTCCCGCACCACGCCGCCGTCGCCCGCACCGATGACGAGGATATCCTTCGCCTCTTTGTGGACGGCCATAGGCACATGGACGATCATCTCGTCGTAGATGAACTCGTCCCGCTCGGTCAGCATCACGTTGCCGTCCAGCGTCAGCACCCGGCCGAACTCCGGCGTCTCAAAGATGTCGATGCGCTGGTAGTCGCTCTGCTTGGAGTAGAGCTGTTTGCTCACCCGGATGCTGTGTTTCACGTCCGGGGTGTGAAATTCCGAAAACCAAAATTCCATGGTTCATTCCCCCTTATGCCAGTACGTTCAGGTGCAGGATGTCCGGGTCTTCGGGGCCGGTCATGCTGCAGCCCTTGGCCTTGGCGTACTCGATGTAATTCAGGATCTCCTTGGTGATCCGTTCGCCGGGGGCCAGAATGGGGATGCCCGGCGGGTAGCACATGACGAACTCACTGCACACCATGCCCTCGGTCTCCCGTAAGGGGAGGCTCTTTTTCGGGGCGTAGAACGCCTCCTGCGGGCTGGCGGCCACCACCGGGTCGATGTATTCCTGACTGAGCAGCCCGGCTCCGTCGGTGCGGTAGCGGCGCTTGATCTCGGCCAAGGCGCTGACCAGCCGCTCCACTTCCTGCGGACGGTCACCGATGGACAGGTAGGCCAGAATGTTGCCGATGTCGCCGAACTCGATCTGGATGTCGTACTCGTCGCGGAGGATATCGTAGACCTCGATGCCCGCAAGGCCGATGTCCAGCGTGTGCACGCTGAGCTTGGTGGTGTCGAAGTCAAAGACGGAGTTGCCGTTGCACAGCTCCTTGCCGAAAGCGTAGTAGCCGCCCACGGCGTTGATCTCCTCCCGCGCATACTCGGCCATGTCCGCCACCTGATGGAACACCTGCCGCCCCCGCAGTGCGAGGTTGCGGCGGGAGATGTCGAGGCTGGACATCAGCAGGTAGCTGCCGGAGGTGGTCTGGGTCAGGTTGATGATCTGGCGCACATAGCCGGGGTGGACATTGGGCCCGATGAGCAGAAGGCTGGACTGGGTCAGGCTGCCGCCGCTCTTGTGCATCGAGACGGAGGCCATATCCGCCCCCGCCGCCATGGCGGAGACGGGCAGCCCGCCGCCGAAGTAGAAGTGGGTGCCGTGGGCTTCATCCGCAAGGCAGAGCATCCCGGCGTCGTGGGCCATCTTCACGATGGCGCGCAGGTCGGAACAGATGCCGTAGTAGGTGGGGTTGTTCACCAGAACGGCCACGGCGTTGGGGTGCTCCCGGATGGCCTTTTCCACCTGCTCCCGCTTCATGCCCAGCGAAATGCCCAGCCGCTTGTCCACCTCCGGGTTGACATAGACCGGCACCGCGCCGCAGAGCACCAGCGCGTTCAGCACGCTGCGGTGCACATTGCGGGGCAGGATGATCTCATCCCCCCGCTTGCAGGCGGTCAGCACCATGCTCTGCACACTGCTGGTGGTGCCGCCCACCATCAAAAAGGCGTGGGCCGCCCCAAAGGCGTCGGCGGCCAGCTCCTCCGCTTCCCGGATGACCGACACCGGGTGGCAGAGGTTGTCCAGCGGCTTCATGCTGTTCACGTCCACGCCCACGCACTGCTGGCCCAGAAAGGCCGTCAGCTCCGGGTTGCCCCGGCCCCGCTTGTGGCCGGGCACATCAAAGGGGACCACCCGCATCTGGCGGAACTGTTCCAGCGCCTCGTAAATGGGCGCGCGGCGCTGGTCAAGCTTGGTCCGCGTTCTGCTCTCGTTCATACTCTTCCTCCGTCCTTGGCTCCTTTTGGCAAAACAAAAAGCGCAGGTCCTGCACACTGGGATGCAGACCTGCGCTTTCAAAAAGCTGTGAATGCACACGAACAAAGCCCACCGGCAGAAAAAGGCCGGAGCAAAGCTGTTTTCGCATGATTCAAAAAGACGGGATGACGAGAGTCTATATAGCAATTACACTTTTACTACTCTTATTGACCGTTTCACAAGTCTGCGCACCACGATGCACAATTTCATGGTTGTAAAGGAACCAACTTATAAAATCTGAGCTTCAAACTCAATCAATAATGGCGGCAATGCCGCCGGTCGGCAGTGGACCCGGCTGTCCGTATGGCCTTAGCCCCGCTGGGCGGTCCTAGGTAAATTGCTTTGAAAAGACTCTGACGTGCTTTGTCTCTCAAAATCGATTGTTATCGTATCATGTTGTACTTTGTCTGTCAATGATTTTTTGGGGATTTTATGAAATTTTACCTGAATAAGTAATACTTTTTTGCAAAGGAAGACGGGAAAGCCCTGCCGTCGGTTTTCGACGCTATTCGACATTGGGCCCCAAAAAATAGGCCCAAACCTGCGTGAAAGGGGGTGTTTCGTGCGTGAATGGCAGGTGCGGCAGGAGAAAAAGTATGGTAAAATAGAGTCGTAAGGGGGCGTAGCGATGGAGCTGCGAATAGCGATCGTCGAAGATCAGGAACCGGAAGCACGGCGGCTGGAACTGCTGCTGCGCCGGGCGTTCCAAGGGGACGGACCTATCTGTACGAGGTTTTCCAGCGGCGACGATCTTTTAGTGCGATTTACCACCGGCGCATATGAGGTGGTGTTTTTGGATATCTGTATGGCGGGCACCAACGGCATCGAGACGGCCCGGCAGCTGCGGGAGAAAGACCCGCGGCTCCTCATCGTCTTTGTGACTTCCTCGCCGGAATATGTGTGGGATGCCTTCCCGGTGCATCCCTTCGATTACTTACTGAAGCCCTATAAAGAGGAAAAGATCGCGCTTCTGACCGCCGAGCTGCGGCGGGTGCTGTGCCGGCAGGAACCGGAGCTGGATGTGCGGATCGCGCGGCAGACCATGCAGATCCCGCTGAGCAAGGTCCACTACGCAGCCTCCCAGAACCACATCGTCCGGGTCGTGACCGACGACGGTGAGTGCCGGGCCGCAGCGACCTTTTCCCAAGTGGAGCAGGAGCTTTCCGCCCACGAAAACTTCCTTGTCTGCAACCGGGGCGTCCTGCTGAATATGGACAAGGTGCTGCGGTTCGAAGGCGACTGTTTCGAGATGCTGGACGGTGCGCGGCTGCCCATCCGCCAGAAGGACAAAAACACCCTGTTGGCACGCTTTACACAGTATCAGTTCCGCCATATGCAGCGGGAATTTTAAGTTCCGAGAGGAGGCAAAAAGCCGTGAATGCTGCGCAGTTTGGACGCTACTTTCTCGAATTTGCATTATTGTATCCGGGAGCGTATCTCTGCCTTGCCCCGCTGCGGGAGCACCTGACCGCGCCCCGCAGGACCGTTGGCATTGCGGCAGGGTTGGTCACGGTGATCTGCGCTGTCTGCGCGGGGGTCTGCTCTGTGCTGGAGGTACCGAGCAACTATTTCCTGCTGCCCATCCTCATCGTGGCGTTCTGGCTGCTGCGGCGGGTGGTCCCGGCGGTGTCGGTCACCCAGACGGCCTTCCTGTTCGCCGTTGCGGCGGTGATGCTGGCGGTCTGCTCGCTGCTGGCTGCGGTGCTGAATGCCCGCGCCGAGACCGGCAACCACGAGGCGGTCTCTCTTGCATCCACAGCGGTGATCGCGCTGGCGCTCTCGGTGGTGCTGAGTACCATCTTCACCTTCACCGCCGTCCGGTGGAGCGCATGGCTGCTGGGGGAGTACCACGGCGAAGCGTTTTGGCAGTCGGCGTGGCCGCTGCCCGCCATCTACGCGGCCTTCCTCATCTTCTGTATGCCGCTGGATTCGGCCATCATCCTCATCAACCGGATCATGATCATCGCGGTGCTGGCCGTGTCCATCTCCCTGCTTGGCATCTTCCTGCTGCTGTACGAGATGTACCGGGTGGCAATGGAGTACACCCGCAACACCCGGCTGGACCGCGAAAATCAGCTTCTGGCCGTGGAATCCCGCCGCTATATGGAGCTGCGGGCCTATATGGATCAGACCCGCAGTCTGCGCCATGATTTCCGCCAGCATCTGCATGTCATTTCCGGCCTAACTGAGGCGGGGGAGCTGGAGGAGCTGAAGAGCTACCTGCGCCAGTACGAGGACGAGCTGAACGATGCGCGGCCCACCCTCTGCGCCAACCCCGCCGTGGATGCGCTGGCCGGCCACTACGACAGCGACGCCCGGCAGAAGGGGATCCCGGTGGAATGGAAGCTGGAGCTGCCCAAGCGGCTGCCCCTGCCAGAGGCGGACTTGTGTACGCTGCTGGGCAACTTGCTGGAAAACGCCGTGTTCGCCAGCCAGAAGCTGCCGCCGGACGAGCGGCAGGTGCGGGTGATGGCCCGGATGCTGAGCCCGGCGATGCTGGGCATCGTGGTGGAGAACCGCTACGACGGCGTGCTGAAAAAGCAGAAAGGCATCCTGCACTCCACCAAGCACGAGGGGCAGGGCATCGGCCTTGTCTCCATCCATACCACCGTGCAAAAATACCACGGCAACCTGACCGTCGAGACGGAAAACAACGTATTCCGGGCCAATGTGCTCCTGAATTTATAACAACTTTACTGGAATCTGGAGGATCGACATCATGAAACTGACACGACGCAGCTTCCTCAGCGCATCCGCGCTCACCCTTCTGGCCTGTGGGCTGGCCCCCGCCGCCAGCGCCGCCGAGACCAACGGCCTGTTTTCCGGCTTGTTGGAAGGCTCTGCCGAGACTGCCCTGCCCCCCAACCCCCTGACGGCCAAGGTCGTGGACCCGAACCCCTTCATGGGCCGGAGCGAATCCAACATCCACCACGACTGCTACAACACCGACTCCACCGATGCAGTCCTGCCCATCGGCATCGAGCCGGAAGTCAACGTGGCCATGGAAAAGATCAACCCCAATGCCTCCCCGGCCATCTTCTTCGACAATTTCGACAACCCCGTGGTCCCGCTGCTGGGCGGCCTTGCCATCCGCGACCTCGACGCCGCCGAGGTGGTCACGCTGGGCTGCTTCTCGCCCGCAAAGCACGATGGCGGCGGGTATGTCATCCAGAGCTCCTATTCCTTTGTGGATGGGCGGAACCTCATCGTCTGCCCCACCAGCCACAACCATGTCCTGATGCTCAAGGCGACCGATGAGACCGGCACCCCGCTGCCCATTTTCGAAAAGGTGCTGGATATCAACATCAAAGCCGCCGCCGAGCGGGTGCTGGGCCGGACGCTGGAACAGAACCTCCTTTCCATCGTCTTCGACTACGAGGGCAACCTCTGGTTCGTAACGGGCGGCTTCCGCATCTACCCCGACCGCGGCCAGCAGGGAGCCATGGGCTACATCTCCCATGCCGCCATCGAGACCATTCTGGTGGGCGGCACCGCCGACCTTGACCACGAAGTGCATGTCTACGCGCCGCAGCCCGGCGAGGGTGCCGAAAACGGCATCGCATCCTGCAGGGAGGGGGCGGTCATCCTGACCAATCTCGCGTGCTATCTGCTGCGGGCCGACAACGGCGTGGACATCGTCTGGCGCACCCCTTATGCCAGCGCCGGGGCCAAGGACAGCCGGGAAGGTGCGGCCACCACCGGCGGCGGCCTTGCATGGGGCGGCGGCTGCTCGCCCTCCCTCAGCCCGGAGCTGGTCTTCTTCACCGACAATCTGGAAACGGTCAGCCTGATGGCGCTGGACATCCGCACCGGTGCCGTGGCGGCAAGCTGCCCGGTCATCGACGAGCTGCCCGCCAATATGCCGGTCTCGGTGGAAAACTCTGCCATCGTCTACGACCACGGCAACGGCACCGTCAGCACCATCGTCTGCAACTGGTTCGGCGCGGGCAGCCCGAACCTCGCTAAGCCCGACAGTGATTCTTCCATCCAGAGCTATGAGAATATCTACGACCGGAACTGGCTGCGCAAGGGCAACTGCATGATCATGCCCGGCGTCGAGCGGGTGGACACCGTGAAAAAAGCGGACGGCAGCTGGGCGATGAAGAGCGTTTGGTGCCGGGATGATCTGAGCGATACGTCCATGATGAAGCTCTCCACCGCCACCGGCTACATCTACGGCTTCGTGCAGGATGTGGACAGCGGCATGTGGCAGTACATCGCCCTCGACTTTAACAGTGGAAAAACCGTGCTGACCGTGGATGTTTCGTCCCTTTACGGCTACAACAACATGGCCATCGGCATGTATGCCGGGCGGGACGGCAACAAGCTGTACTGCCCCACCGGCTACAAGGAACTGCTCCGCTTGCAGGATCGTTTTGTCTATCTGCCTGAAATGCCCTACCGCAAGGTGGATCTGGACAAGACCCGCCGCACCGTTGTCACCCCCGCCGCCTTTGCCGCAGCCGGCGGGCAGGGAAACCCGGCCACATGGCTCCACACCGTTACCTTTGACAATCTCCATCCCCAGACCATCGCGGCCATCCGGGTCAACGGCCTGACCGGCCGCGCGGCGGACTACAAGCTCTATGCGCTGGGCACCGATGGCCGGTACCACGCCTTTACCGGGAACTGGTCGCTGGAAAAGGCCTCCGGCAAGCTCCGCGCCCAGAACGTGTATGAGATCCGCTTCGCGCTGCAGGACGGCGGTGCGTTTGACTTGAGCACCGACGCCAAGGAAGTGACGGTCTCCGTCCTGCTGGCCCGCTGACGTTTCCGAAACAACAGGAGGTTCCCCCCATGAAATTGACCCGACGTGAGTTCTTGCATCTTTCCACGGCGGCCGCTGTCGCGGGTGGCGTGACGCTTCTGCCGGTGGGACAGGCCGCGGCTCTGGCTGCACCGAGTGTGCAGCAGCTGGTGGAAGAGGCGTATCTCTACGCCTTCCCGCTGGTGCTGATGGACGCCACCAAGATCGTTTCGACCAACACCGAAACGGCCACGGAACGGCGGGCCCCCGTCAATCAGCTCATCCATGTCCGCAGCCTGATGGATGCGTCCAGCCGCACGGTCGTGAGCCCGAATGTGGATACCATCTATACACAGGCGTGGCTGGATGTCCGCGCGGAACCGATGCTCTACGTGGTGCCGGAGACCGACCGCTTTTTCAATGTGCAGGTGCTGGACGGCTGGACCAATACCATCGCGGTCTTGGAGGAGCCGGGAACCTATGCCATCGTCCGCTCCGGCTGGCAGGGCACCCTGCCGGAAGGGGTGCGGCGGGTGGAAGCCCCCACCGACACGGTTTGGTGCATCGCCCGCATCGTGCTTTCCGGGCAGGAAGACCTGCCCAATGTCTATGCCATTCAGGACCGGATGGCGCTGCTGCCGCTGTCGGCTTATGAAGCGGGCAGCTACACGGCCCCCACCGGCAGCTACGACCCGGCGAACGAATTCGTGCCGGTGCAGCATGTCCTTGCGATGAGCCCCAAGGAATTTTTTGCCGCTGCCAATGCGCAGATGGAGACGAACCCGCCCGCTGCGGAAGATGCGCCGATGCTCCGGAAGCTTTCCATCCTCCATGTGGGCCCCGGTGAAACGTTTGATGAAAAAGTCCTCGGTCTGGGCGGGACGCTGCGCTGGAAGCTGATGCTGCTCCAATTGAAGAAAAAACTGCAGACCGAAGCAAAGCAGTATGCGAAGCAGCTGGGCCAGTGGGCCTACTACGGCGACCCCATCGGCAATTTCGGGACGGCATATACTTACCGCGCCTTGGTGGCGCTGGCCGGGCTGGGGGCAAACACGACGGACGTCGCCATTTATCCCAAGACTTCGACCGATGCTGACGGGGACCCCCTGACGGGCAAAAAGACCTATACGTTGCATTTTGATGCCTTCCCGCCGACGCTGGAAAAGGGTTTCTGGTCGGTGACAGCCTACGGGGAAGACGATTTCCTGATCGACAACGCCATTGGCCGTTACTGCGTCAACGACCGCTCGAATCTGAAGCGGAACGCCGATGGTTCGGTGGATATCCTCCTTTCCAAGGAGGCCCCGGTGAACCCGGCCAACTGGCTCCCCGTCGGCGAGGGTGAATTCCACCTCTTCCTCCGCATCTACAAACCGGATTGGACCGCGCTGGACGGCTGGGAGCCGCCCACGGTCCGCGCCCGGTAATGGCAGTGGCCATAAGTGCCGCCTGACTTTTGCCATTCTCTTTCTCCTTTGAGCCGTCGTCTGTTCACTGCCTCGTGGACAGACGACTTTTTTGTTGCACTTTGGCGGGGAACACACATTGCCCTTGTCCGGCCGCTTTACCCGCGCTACTGCGGCGAGTACCTCGAACTGGTGGAGCGGGTCCGATCGACCTGAAAAAGTTGGACTGTCCAGAATAAACAAAAGTTTCACGAAAAATCCCTTGTGTTCTGGAACGTGAAATGGTATCCTTAGAGTGCTCCGCAGCATTCTGCGGAGAATCCATCAAAAGGGAGCATCTGGCGTATCATGCAGAAAAAAACGCAAAAACTCATCACGGCTGTCGTGCTGGGTATCATTATAATATTGGCGGCGGTGGGCTTTGCTGCGGCGCGTCCCGTAGGTTCAGGAGCGGCTTCGGAGTCTGCATCCGGTTCGAGTGAAGCGGCGCAGGAGCCTGCATCCAGCGCGGCAAGTGCATCATCCCCGGCCAGCTCTGCGGTGTCGGAGCCGACAGACTCCGCGGCAGCTTCAGAAGAGGCTGTGGAGCCTGACTCCGTTTCGGAGAGCGAACCGGCATCTTCCAGTGAAGCAGCCAGCAGTTCGGCTTCCTCGTCGGACGCCGCTCATTCGCAGCCCGCGTCCAGTGCGGCATCGTCCCACCCGGCCTCTTCTCATCCGGCTTCCGGCAGTGAACCCTCCAGCACCCCTTCTAGCAGCGCCAGTGCCGAAAGCGCAGTGGATGCCAAGATCAACGCCTACGTGCAGGAGATCAAGGCTTTGCAAAAGCGGACCCAGCGGAGGCTGTACCGTACAGTCTGCGATTCCTATGACGAATACATCGCCCACCCGGTCGAAGAGCGCTCTCTTGCGCTGAAGGTCTCGGTGGTCCTCGGCAAGTCCAACCGGCTGAACCAGATCCAGAATGAGTGTGATGCAGAGTTCAACATCATTATCAAGGAACTGCGCCAGTATCTGACGGACAATGGCCGCGACCAGAGCATTGCGGATCAGGCCGAACAGGAATACAAGACCGAGAAGGATGCTATGACCAAGGAACTGACGAACCTGACCTACAGTCAGGTCACCGGCAAGGGCGAAGGTGCCCAGTGGATCCAAGACCACTACGCCGAGTGGGGCTCCTGATCTTTGCAGAAGAAACGAAAACCGCGCAGAGCGGGTCCTCCCGAAGGGGAGCGCCGCCCTGCGCGGTTTTTGTCCAGCCGTTTTTGCATCTCAGGAGAGAATGCTCTGCAATACATCTGTAAAGCTCTCCAGCGCTTTGCGGAGCTCCACGAAGCGCTGAACGTCCGCATCGGTCATCCGGGAGCTGGGGGCCACCACAGCCGTTTCGGCGGCGGTGACGGTGCCGCTGAGCGCGATGGTCACCTCATGTTCCGGGATGGTCAGCAGGATGTGGAGGGGCGTTTCCTTGGCGAAGAGCGTCTTCAGGGGCAGACCGACGATGCAGCTCAGGCCGCTCTCACCCGTGGGCAGTTGATAATAGGTGTAGCCGTCCAGCGCCCCGGCAGGGGAGACCTTCTGCAGCGCGCCCAGCGTCAGGGAAAGGCTGGTCATGTCCTGCAGTTCCACGGCGGAAAGCTCCACGCCCATCAGGGAAGCCAGCTGGGTCTGGGAGATGTAGCTGCCCATGCTCCAGCCCGGCAGCACCAGCCCCGCCAGCGGTGCGGCGCTCACGACTTCGTTGCGCAGGTAGGTGTAGAGCTGCCCGGCGTCGTAGAGGGTCTCCTTGGCGTCGATGTATACCCGCGTAAAGGCATTGCCAGTCTTTCCGGACGTCAGCGCGAACTGGAACTTGCCCGGCGCATACTGACCGGAAACGGTGCCCTGCGCCGCGCCCGCCTGCTGCAAGACGCCGTAGAGGGCGGGGGTCTCGGCGGCAGAGGAGGTCACGGCGTAGCTGAAGTCAAATTCGGCTCCGGCCTGAATGGCCCGGACCTTCTGCCGCAGCAGTGCGTAGGCCGTGCCGCCCGCCGCAAGGCAGAGTACCAACAGGCAGAGCAACAGGATGAGCGCGGCCCGGCCGCGCTTTTTTTGTTTGGAAGCGGTCATAAAGAACCCTCCTTTTTAATGTCGGCACGCGGCCACGAAGGCGTCGAACAGGCCCTGCATGGCGGGGTCGGCGGCGCTGAGCCACTCCGGGTGCCACTGGACGCCGAGGCAGAATTTCGCGTCCGGTTTCTCGATGGCCTCCACGATGCCGTCTTCACTGAGGGCCGCAAGGGTCAGGCCGGGGGCGATCCGATCCACCGCCTGATGGTGCTGGCTGTTGACGAGGACGGTGTCCTGCCCCAAGATCTGTTCCAGCTTTGTGCCCCGGCGGACGGTGACGGTGTGGATCTTGGCCCAGTGGTCGTTGTGGGGGACATGGGCAAAGGGCTTGATGTCCTGATACAGCGTGCCGCCCAAGACGACATTCATCACCTGAATGCCCCGGCAGATGCCCAGCACCGGCTTGTCAGCGGCCAGAAAGGCTCGCAGCAGCGGCGGCTCGGCGGCGTCGCGGAGGAGGTTCGGCTCTCCACAGGCGGGGATGCGCTCCTGCCCGTAGAATTGGGGGTCCATGTCGCCGCCGCCGGGCAGCAGCAAGCCGTCGCAGGTCAGCGCCTCCTGCACGGCGCGCTCCGGGTCAGAAAGCTCGACCCAGCGGACGTCCGCCCCGGCCCGCGCAAGGCTTTCGGGATATTTGGCCTGAGCCGCCGTCAGCTCCGGGTCAGTGCTCATTCTTGGCATTGCGATCGTAACACTCATTTTAACTGCCTCGCTTTTGTAAAACAAAAACCCGGAACGATTCGAACCCCAGAACGCTTTTGACACGTTACACGATTTCCAGTCGTGCGCCTTAGACCAACTCAGCCATCTTTCCACATCTTCAGTTTTCAGCGTTTTCGGGCCGTGGCCCTCAGCGCTCCACTATAATACCTGAAAGAAGCACTTTTGTCAAGGATTTTTTTGAAAAAATTTGAAAAAATCGAAAAACGACGCAGGGGCGCGAATGCGGCTTTACAAAGTCTGCATCCGCCCGGCAAACCCTCTTGACGCGACCCCCAAATCGGACTATGATGAGGGCAGAGCGTGGGCGGAAGAACCCCTTCCGGATGGATTTGAATCAAAACAGGAGGAAGATCACAATGAATTATTCGGATGTTTTAAGCAATGCGCGGCAGTGCATCGGTCAGTACTGCAAGGCTTGCCCGGTGTGCAACGGCGTGGCCTGCAAGAACCAGATCCCCGGCCCCGGTGCCAAGGGCGTGGGGGACACGGCCATCCGCAATTATAATAAGTGGGCCGAGGTTCGGGTCAACATGGATACCCTGTGCGAGAACGGCACCCCCGACACCCATGTGGAGCTGTTCGGCAAGCGTTTCAAGCTGCCCTTCTTCGCGGGCCCCGTGGGTGCGGTGAACCTCCACTACTCCGACGCCTACAACGACATGACCTATAACGATGTGCTGGTGCGTGCCTGTGCCGAAAACGGCATCGCGGCCTTCACCGGCGACGGCGTGAACCCCGATGTAATGACCATGGCCACCAAGGCCATCGGCGCGGCGGGCGGCTGCGGCGTGCCCACCATCAAGCCGTGGAACATCGACACCGTCAAGGCCAAGATGGAACAGGCCAAGGCCAGCGGCTGCTTTGCCGTTGCCATGGATGTGGACGCCGCCGGTCTGCCTTTCCTCAAGAACATGACCCCCCCGGCGGGCAGCAAGAGCGTTGCCGAGCTCCGGGAGATCGTGGCGCTGGCGGGCCGCCCCTTCATCGTGAAGGGCGTCATGACCGTCAAGGGCGCCCTCAAGGCCAAGGAGGCCGGGGCAGCGGCCATCGTTGTTTCCAACCACGGCGGCCGTGTGCTGGACCAGTGCCCCGCCACTGCCGAGGTCCTGCCGGAGATCGCCGACGCCCTCAAGGGCAGCGGTGTGAAGATCCTCGTGGATGGCGGCATCCGCTCCGGCGTGGACGTCTTCAAGGCGCTGGCACTGGGGGCTGACGCAGTGCTCATCTGCCGTCCCTTCGTCACCGCCGTCTATGGCGGCGGCGAAGAGGGTGTGAAGTGCTACATCGACAAGATCGCCGGGGAGCTGGCCGATACCATGCAGATGTGCGGGGCGCACAGCCTGAGCGAGATCAGCCGGGAGATGGTGCGTATCTAAAGGTTTTGTACTCTTTTGCGCGGCAAGGACACGGGCACGAATTAGGGGCTGCTCGCCCCTTGGAACCCCAAAGAAGGAAACAAACCCCCTGAAAATCGGTAGATTCCCGCCTACGGCGTGAAGATCTCTTTCCGATTTTTCAGGGGGTTTGTTGATTTGCGGCGCTACCGCTGTTGTTATTCGTTATCCGAAAAATAGTCGCTGTCAACACGCTTGATAAGATAAGCCTTTTGTGTGGATACACCAACACCATGTTCGATCATCAGTTCAGTCAACTTCTTACCGTCGACCAAGATAATATGCTGAGCGTTAGCATAGTCTTTGGCCTTTGGAGAGAATTTGGCGGTGGTGATGAACAAGCCCTTTTCAACTTTCGGCGGGCCCATCATAGCACCGGCGAATTTTTGGAGTTCCGGCTTGCCAATGGTGACATCCGGCTTCCAACGCTTTGCCTGAATATAAATCAGATTGAAGCCAAGTTTGTCTTCATGAATGATGCCGTCGATGCCGTCATCTCCGCTGTATTTTGTAACGAATCCTTCGCCATAGTTCATGGCTTTCATCAAATCGACCACAAGTTGTTCAAAGAATGCGGGGGATTGATTCAAAACTTCAGTCAACAGATCGTCAGCCAGCTGGTCGTTGATGAGCGTGTAGACCCGCTCGAAGGTTTCCTGTGGCGTTTCTGGAGTCTCCTCGTGTGCTTCTGCGGGAGTTGGCGCAGTGGAAGCATCATCAGAAACTTTGTGCTGGTAGAACTCATAGAATGCTGGAGACGATTTGGCGAGCACTGCATTTGTAATGGGTTCATTGCTGGCCAGCAATGAACGACCGGCAGACGTGATGGAGATATATCCGCGCTGGGACGATTCAATCATCTCTGCTTTCTTGAGATAAGTTTTTGCCCAGCCGACCCGCCCAGCGTAGACTGTGGAACCGTTGGAGAGCGTTTCGCTGATGTCCTTTTCAGTCAAATGGAGCATCTGCGCAATGGAATTGCGGACATCCTTCATAGAATGCTGCTGGCCGTCTTGCAAAACGGTCAGCAGTACACGGTAAAGGTCGTTATATTTTGGAAGAGCCATAAAATATCCCCACAATCAACATTAACACAGCACAAATTACTTCAGCGTCCCATCCAGCACCTGCTGATAATACCACGGTTTCGGGGCGTGGAAGGTCTTACCGGAGAGGTCGGCGAAGTCGGGCTGGGTGAAGCGGGGGAGGGTGAGCTCCCACGCGCAGAGGGCCTGATACTTGAGCTTGAGCTCGCGGTTGGCGGTGTTGTTGCCGTACTTGCTGTCGCCGAGGATGGGGCAGCCGATGCTGGCCATATGGGCGCGGATCTGGTGGGTGCGGCCGGTGATGAGCCGGACCTTGAGCAGGGCGAGGCGGCCGGAGACCGCAATGGTCTCGTACTGGGTCTCCACGTCCTTGGCGCCGGGCTGCTTGTCGGGCACGATCTTCACGATGCCGCGGTCGGCGTCCTTGAGCAGGTAGCCGCCCAGCGTGCCGTCCGGCGGAACGGGGCGGCCGAAGGTGACGCAGAGGTAGGTCTTCTTGACCTCGCGGTTCTTGATGACCTCAAGGAAGAGCTGCTCGGCCTCCGGGGTCTTGGCGAGGATCACAAGGCCGCTGGTGCCGGTGTCGAGCCGGTGGCACAGCGCCGGGGTGTAGAGGTCGTTCTCCTTATATTCGCCCTTCTGGTTCAGGTAGAGCAGCGCACGGTTCAGCAGGGTGTCGTCCTCCGGGCCGTCTACGGAAAGGCCGGCGGGCTTGTTCACCACCAAGATCTGCGGGCAGTCGTAGATGACCTGCGCCGGGCCGCGGGCGTTCTTCCACGCCGGGCCTTCCACCCGCTTGTCGGCGTCCAGTACCTCGTCCAGAATGAAGAGCTTGATCTCGTCGCCCGCCATCACGCGGGTGGAGAGCGGCTGTTTTTTGCCGTTCAGCTTGATCTTGTTCTCCCGCAGGGCCTTGTTCAGGCGGCCCGGATTCAGCGCCGGGAACTGCTGCATCAGATAATTGTCCAGCCGGGTGGGGGCCAGACATTTCACTTTCAAAATTCTCACGAAAAATTATCCTCTCTATCTTAAAATCAGTCGCAATAGAATGGGTCTTTGAATCGTTTTTATTGTAGCGGAACGGAAACATTCCGTCAAGCAAGAGAAAGAAGGTTTTTGTATGAAATGGAACCACAAAATAGGAACGCTTACTGTGCTGTTGGCTCTTGGGATAACCATGGCGGGCTGTGGGACGCCCGGTTCCACGGCTGGAAGCGCGGCGGCTTCGAACAGTGCTGTGCCCGCTTCATCCCGTGTGCAGGAAGAAGGCGTTGTGGAACCTGTCGGCAGTTTTACCATAGAAGACGTGACGAAAACACCGGACACGATCACATTCGTTTCGGCGGATATTGCTTCTGAGGTCAAGGACGGAACCGTCACAGCCCGAATCTACAGCTATGATGCCTACGAGAAAGCCGACATCGATGCGCTGAAAGTAGGCGATAAAATTCGGCTCCACGAAGAATATATGACGGGAAATCAGTATGCCGAAGTGGAAGTGACCAGCATCGAGAAGGACGATCAGTATCATACTGTAACGATCAACGGTGGAATAGAACAGGAGGGTGGTCTGGATCTGATTTTAATGGATGGTTCGGAGTATTACCGTACCATAACATTTGATGACTATCCGGTTTACTATGAAGTCGGTGAAACAGAACTGAGTCTGGCAGACGATGTGGTGCTGAAAGACAGCTCCGCTGACCCGCAGGCCGACGCGGTGGAGACGACCGGTGCGCAGGCTGTGGCGGCTGCAATCAATGCAGACCCGGACAACTGGACGGTGTACAATACGACCCTTGTAGTACAGGAGGGCAAAATTGTGGAAGTGCACCGCATCTGGGTGCCGTAAAATTTGTGGAAAACCCGTTGACAAACGCCGCGGCCATGCTATAATCTAAATTGAACGCAAAGGGATGATTTGTCCTTTTGTGCGGAAAGATGGATTATGACAGATGGCAAGGATGGGGTCAGAAAAACACGCGATGCCGCCCAGAGAGAACGCCCGCTTATGGCTGCAAGGCGTTCCGGCAGAGGGTTTTTCAAGCCGCCCCGGAGCTTCCGGCGAGATGAGCCGGACGCGGCGCAGCGTTACCGCGCACAAAGCGGCAGGGGACAAATTTTCCTGCAATTTGGGTGGTACCACGGAGCTTTTCAGACAGTCTTCGTCCCTTTGTTGGGGCGGAGGCTGTTTTTTATTTTGGCGCCTGTCATAAAAATATCGCGTCCGGAGGAGGACGCCGGAAAAACCACGAGGAGAGATACAGTTATGCAATGGACCGGTTTGAATGAACTGCGCGAAAAGTACCTGAGCTTCTTTGAGGGCAAGGGTCACCTGCGCCTTGACAGCTTCCCGCTCGTCCCGAAGGACGACCCCAGCCTGCTGCTGATCAACAGCGGCATGGCTCCCATGAAGAAGTGGTTCCTCGCTCAGGAGGAGCCGCCCCGCCACCGCGTGACCACCTGCCAGAAGTGCATCCGCACCCCGGATATCGAGCGCGTCGGCATCACCGCCCGCCACGGCACCTTCTTCGAGATGCTGGGCAACTTCTCCTTCCAAGACTACTTCAAGGAAGAGGTCATTCCTTGGGCTTGGGAGTTTTTGACCAGCGACGAGTGGATGGCCATTCCCAAGGATAAGCTCCACATCTCCGTCTACGAAGAGGACGATGAGGCTTACGATATCTGGACCAAGAAGGTGGGCATCGCCCCGGACCACATGGTCCGTCTGGGCAAGGAAGATAACTTCTGGGAGCACGGCTCCGGCCCCTGCGGCCCCTGCTCTGAGATCTACTTTGACCGTGGCCCGGAGTACGGCTGCGGCAAGCCGACCTGCGGCGTGGGCTGCGACTGCGACCGCTATATGGAGATCTGGAACCTCGTGTTCAGCCAGTTCGATGCCGACGGC
>QWCE01001699.1_pt1 | contig 31532 bp, 28 predicted proteins | sample 1972531 | NCBI WGS metagenome assembly QWCE01 (sample SAMN09866716, study PRJNA288562) | Human gut metagenome isolate term4_stool, whole genome shotgun sequencing... | reverse complement strand
TGTGATGCAATTAAAATTTCTAAAGAATCTTTTTTAGAACCTTGATATTTACGCCAATTACGTTCAAGCTGAGAATTCCAGCTCAGATACCTATTGTGAAGCAACTTGTAATTTTCGTCCTTATAAATTTCTTCAGATAAAAAATCTCTGTAAGTTAGAAGAACATCTTTCAAGTTGTCCTTGTTTTTTAAATATAGTTTTAAAAATGCTAAATGTATATAATTAATTTTTTTATCCAATACATAAAAATACGCATCTTCTAAACTTTCAAAATACTGATAAAAACTCCCCCTAGGAATTTGAAGCTTTTGAACAATATCTTTGACTGTTGCCTGATATAAATTTTTATCTTTAAATTCTTCTATAAGACCTTCAGTAATTAAATTTTGTTTATTTTCTTTCAACCTGAAAAATGTTTCCTTCGGCATATTTTATTCCTTCCTACAAGAATCACATAATTTTTATGACACTGTGTCATAAATAATATACAATTTTTTTTAAGCTTAGTCAAGAAATAAAAAATTCTTATACACGGAATTGTTTATTTTTAATTTTATAACTCTTACTTTGATCTATAATAATTACTTGAAATATTAGTAAATTTTATTTGCTTATTTTTCTAAACATGGTAAAATACTATTCATATTTCAATTTTTACAAGGGAGGAAAATAAGATGAAAAAAAAGACAGGATTTACTGGTCAACTCGGCTTTATTTTTGCCGCAGCCGGTTCTGCTGTAGGCGTCGGTAACCTATGGAGATTTCCATATCTAGCAGCAAAAGATGGTGGTGGGGTTTTTCTTCTCATTTATCTCCTTTTGGTTTTCACTGTAGGCTTTGTACTTTTGACAAATGACCTTGCTATTGGGCGAAGAACTGGCAGAAGTGCCATTTATGCTTATGAAAGCATAAGAAAAAAATGGAAATTTTTAGGTATAATTACTTTTTTGGTTCCAGTTATTATAATGACCTACTATGCAGTTATTGGTGGATGGATTTTAAAATATATTGCTTTGTTTTTGAATGGAAATGTTGATGTTGCTGCTCAAAATAATTGTTTTTCAAATTTTATTTCATCTAAAAATTCTGTATATTATAGTTTAGTTTTTATGGCTCTTACTGCAATTATTGTTTATAGTGGTGTTGACAAAGGTATTGAAAGAGTTTCAAAAATAATAATGCCAATACTTCTTGTTATGATTATTGGAATTGCAATTTATTCTTTAACTCTTAAAACAACTACTGATAACGGACAAGTTAGAACTGGACTTCAAGGGCTTGCAATTTATTTAAAACCCGACCTTACTGGAATGAATATCAGTAGATTTTTACAAATTAGCCTTGATGCCATGAGTCAACTTTTCTTTTCACTTAGTGTTTCTATGGGAATTATGATTACTTATGGGTCTTATGTTAATAAAGATGTTGATCTACAAAAATCTGTTTCGCTGATTGAGCTTATGGACACAGGTGTTGCAATTATTGCAGGTGTTATGATTATTCCAGCTATCTATGTATTCTCCGGTGTCGATGGTATGTCAGCCGGCCCAGGACTTATGTTTATTTCTTTGCCTAAAGTTTTTTCTCAAATGTTGGCAGGAAGATTTATTGGACTTATTTTCTTTGTTCTTGCAGCCTTTGCAGCTCTAACTTCTTGCATCTCAGTTTTAGAAAGTCTTGTTGCAAATTATATTGAAATACTTAACGCACAAAGACAAAGAGCAACTGTAGTAGTATCTATTATTTATTTGATCGCAACTGCTATTATTGCCCTTGGCTATAGTGTATTTTATGTTGAAGTTATTCTGCCAAACGGCTCTACAGGTCAGTTGCTTGATATTATGGATTATATTTCCAATAGTTTTATGATGCCATTTATCTCCTTCTTATCTTCTATATTTATCGGCTGGGTTATAGGTCCAAAGTGGATTATTGAAGAAGTGGAAAGAAATAACAAAGCCTTTAATCGCAAGGTGCTTTATACCTTTGTCGTAAAATATTGTCTACCTATAATTATGTTTATTCTATTTCTTCAATCTACTGGTCTTTTTAATTATTTTAAAGGCTAATTAAGGAATTTTTATAAAAAAATAAAAGTGATGAAACAAAACAGTCAATTATTTTGTCTTCATCACTTTTTTATATATTAGTTTTAATCAATCCTTTCAAATACCATTGTAGCTTGAATCTTATCTCCACCAAGAAAACCTTTTGAACCTGAAGATGATGTTGTTATAGTATGCAATCTATAACCTAAAGCTGCTTGTTTATTTATAGCTGCTTGAAGATTTGTTAAACTTGATGTTCCTGAACCAGTACCTAAAAATTTTTCTGTTAGAACAACTTGTAAAACCACATATTTGTCATCATTTCCACCAACTGCCTTTCCAGTTTTCTCATCCCATGCCATAATATTACCTCTCTTTTAAAAATTTTCATTACTAATAAGTTAATATATTCTGATTTTAAACAGAAAACATATTCTTGACAAGTTAATTTATTATTTTTCTAATTACAAAAATTTATAACAAAAATATAATGACAATTAATAGTTTTTTATGAAATTATTATAAATTAATTTATCAACAAAAGTCTTATTTAATTTACTATGCTATAATAATTAGGGAGGTTTATTATGAATAAAAACAATATAAAAACTAATAAAATATTAAAATTTATCTCAGTGTTTCTTATCCTAATTGTACTAATTATAACAAATTTATTTTTTGGAAATCCCATCTCAAAAACCATAGTAAATATTAATGCCAATAAATACATTGCTGAAAATTACAAGGGTCTAGACCTAAAAACAAATAAAGTTATTTATAATTTTAAGGATGGCTATTATGATATTAATTTACAGGATAAAAATAGCATTGATTCCAACTTCACCCTTTCCTTTGACAGTTTTGGAAGATTAAAATTTGATACATACGGTGATAGAATTTCTAATACTTATAGAAGATTTTTGTATAGTCTTAATGACTATGGCAAAAAACTTGAAAAAGAAAATAATTTATCATATGAAATTTCTTTATACCCGACTGAAGAAAGCGATTTGGAAAGCAAACTTTCTTTAGACCAAAAATTTCTTATAGAGAATTTTCCTGCTGATGTAGAAGTAAATTCAATCACCTATTCTAAAAAACCTAATTCAGAAGAAGCAATTAAGATATTGCAAAACACTCAAAAAATTATGGATACTACTGACTTAAAAGTTACAAAATACAGCATAATTATGATTCCACAAGAAAATAAGAAAAAAGATGGACAAGCAGAAAGTTGGAAAAATTCTCTTAGCATTTTTGATATACCTGATTATATAATAAGAGATAATAAGATAAATGAACTTGAAAAATTATATAAAATTCAGTCTGAAACCGTAAAAAAATAAATGAAGTTAAAATTAATTTCAATTAACATAATTTTTAATTTTTTAGGATATAATTTTTAATTCAATTACTTAATCTTTTCTTAATCTAAAGTGTAATTTGTAAATAAATAATATGAATTTATTTTGTAGTTTTAAAAAATCAATTCGTAAACTTAAAGATAAAAGATACTTCAAGTCCTTTATCTTTATTTTTTATGGAAAAAGTTCCATCATGCAACTCGGCAATCTGTTTAGATATAAAAATACCCAATCCATGTCTTGTAATGTTGGTTAGGTCATCTTTTTTTATTTTTTCTATACTATTTTCAGATATTCCTCCACCCTCATCTAATATGCTGATCAATACGTTATTATTATCATCTGAAATTCTTACTTGAATTTTACCCTCTGTATAAATAAGGGCATTTTTTAAAATATTTTCAAGCATCCTATAAAATAAATTTGCATCCATATTAATCTTTATATTTTGGTCTTTTACCTTGCTTTCAAAAATAATTTCTCTGCCAGGGTTTTCATTTAGTTTATCTACTATAAGTTTTCGTATAACTTTTAAGGGACTTTCTAGCTTAAAGTTTTCCTTATCTATGTTTGAAAGGGACAAAGTGAGATTTAATCCCTCTAAGATATTTGAAATTTTTAAAACTTGGTCTTTTATATTTTGTGTATCTAAATCTTCATTATTTTCTTTACTTAATTCCCATGAAATTTTTGCAAGTGGCGTTCTCACATCATGACTAAGACCTCGAATCCACTTACTTTGAGATTCTTTTAAATTATTGTATTTTTCATTTGCTCGGTTTATGCTAAAAGCCAGTTCTTTCAATTCTCCATATTCATCTAACTTCTCATAGTCATCTTCATAAAGAGTATCTATTGCTCTTTGAAAGGGTAAGATGTTTTTAAAAATCTCTTTAATATCAATCTTGTAAATGACATAGACAAAGGCTAAAAATAAAAGTAAAAAGAATACAATCAGCTTTAAATTAAAAATAAAGTTCTCGTAATTATAATAATTAAAAGGAAACTTATCTAAAGAGTTTTTAGGATAGGCAAATACAAGCAATCCATCTCCAACAATGTAGGTAAATACAGGATAGTCATTCAAATAATACCTTGTGAATCCTGCAACATCTCTAAGTTCAAACTTATCTTTAACTACCTTTGGTTTATTAAAACTTTCAATTATTTTGCCTTCCCTATCAAGCCTTATTGCCCAAATATTTTCACTTTTTAAAAATTCTTTATTTTTTTCGCTTAGGTAAAGATCACTTTTATTATTTTCTACATAGGAATAAACATCATCAGGTTTTGGATATTTATTATATAATCTGTAGTTTAGATATAGAAAAGTCATAAGTAAAAATATTAGCAAAAACATCAAAAAAAGTATTCTGATAACAATTTTTTTAAATCTTTTTATTATATAATTAAACATTATTCATCCTCTTTAACTAGCTTATAGCCAAGTCCCTTTATAGTAATTAAAATTTTTGGCTCTCTTGGATTATCCTCTAGCTTTTCACGAAGCCTATATATATGGGTTATTAATGTATTCTCGTATCCGTAAGAGTCTTTCCATATATATTCTAAAATTTTATCAATTGACACTATCATATTCATATTTTCACATAGGTAATCTAAAATTTTAAATTGCGTAGCCGTTAGTGCAATCTCTTCTCCATTTTTTTCGATAACTCCCTTAGATTTATCAAAAATCACATTAGAAAAATATATCTTATCTTCTTTTTTTATTTTTTTACTCCTCCTCAACACTGCATCAATTCTCCAAAGCAGTTCATCTGGAAAGAAGGGCTTTACTATATAGTCATCTGCCTTATTTTCAAAACCTTCCCTCCTATCATCAATTCCATCAAGGGCAGATAAAATTATAACAGCCACATCAGAGCTCTTTCTAACTTCTTTTAATAAATCAAAACCACTTCCATCAGAAAGCATCAAATCCAAAACTATTAAATCAATTTTATTGTTTTCTAATTTAAATTTTGACTCCTTTAAATTTTTAGCAGTATAGATTTTTTTAAAACCCTTATTTTTCAAAAAATTATATAAATTTTCCAATAAACTTTTTTCATCATCGACTATTAATATGGAAAAATTATTTCTAAAATCCATTAAATCACCCTCATTATGGTTATTATACAACATTTATTAGATTTATTTTTCATTGTGATGTAAAAGTGAGATTGGTTAAACCTTATTTTTATCCACGATTGCTATTATTTTTTTAGGAGGAATATTAATGGAAAAAATATTGGAAATAAAAGATTTAAAAAAATCCTATAAGAATAGACTTGTCTTAGATTTAGATTCCTTAGTGATAGAAGAAAAATCTATTTTTGGTCTGATAGGAAAAAATGGAGCTGGCAAGTCCACTCTGATGAAACTTATACTTGGACTTGTAAAAAAAGACCAAGGCACAATTAAAGTATTTGGATGTCAATTAAATTCTAAAAATCAAAAAGATATAAACAAAAATCTCGGTGCTTTAATTGAAAATCCTTCATTTTATGACCATCTAAGTGCCTACGAAAACTTAGAGATAATTTGTCAGCTAAAGGGAATAAAAAATGATGATATTTCAAAAACTTTAGACCTTGTTGGTCTTAAAAATATTGGCAAGAAGAGATTAAGAGAGTATTCACTGGGTATGAAGCAAAGACTTGGTATAGCCATGGCACTAATTGGTAATCCCAAACTTTTGATTTTAGATGAGCCTATAAACGGACTAGATCCTCAGGGAATCGAAGAAATGAGAAATCTTTTTAAAAATATTGTAAAAAATACGTCCACAAGCATCCTAATATCTTCACATATTCTTGATGAAATAGAAAAAATATCTACTCACATAGGAATACTTAAAGAAGGAAAATTAACCTACAAGGGAAGCTTGGAAGAATATAGAAAACTCCACCCTCCATATATTTCTATTATTACATCAGATAACAAAAAAACTCTACTTTTATTAGATCTTGATGAAAATAGAATGGATGGCAAAAAGATAATTTTAGGTAAAAAATCAAACCAAGAAATTGCAGATATAGTAAAATTTTTGAATGGAAAAGTAGATATATATAGGATTGAGGAAGAAAAAGAAAGCCTTGAACAATTATTTATTCAAGAAAGCAGGTCATAAGATGAAAAATTTAGAAAGAAAAAAATATAAAAGACTTGGAATATTTTTCTTAATAATAATAGTATTTTTTGCTCAAATGTTAATAGTAGGTGGAATTAGTCATTCAAATACTTTTGCACAAGGAAAATATCCGCTTTTTTATATCATTGATACTTATTTATTTATATCTTTACTCATAAATCCCATATTGATATCGTCGCTGGTAAAAAAAGTCATGGAAATTGAAGAAAAAAATAATATGTGGCAGATGCAAATAATGCTTGGAGAAAAAGTTAATTCTATACTTATTGATAAATTTAAAAATTTGTCTTTTTCCTTAGTTTTATTACAAATATCAGAATCTATTTTATTTATATTACTTGCAAAAAAATCTGTTAATTTCATTGTCAATAGAGAAATGATTTTAAGATTTAGTCTAGTAAACCTAACAGCTCTACTAATAAATTTATTTTTATTAGTCTTATTTATAATAATAGAAATGAAAACAAAAAAAGTCTACACCCTGTCCTTTATTTCTATAGTAGGAGGACTTACAGGGATTATTACTATGCTAACATCAAACATCCTAACATTTTTTAATCCCTTTGCTTGGATGGCAAGCCTTTTAAATATTTCTTATGTAAAAGAAGGGAGTAAATTTGTTCAGGTCTTAAATCCAATAAATTTCTATACCTTAATAATTGCCCTTATATTTTTAATCTTCGGCATTATTTATCTAAAAACAATGAAATCTTACATTCTATACAAGGACTAGGAGGAAAAATGTTAAGAATAGAATTAAAAAAAATAAAATTTATAAATATTTTGCTGGCAAGCCTTATAATACCCTTACTAGCCAATGCTTTTGGACTTATAAACTACATGGCAAATAGGGAAAGCTTAACTCATCAGTGGCAAAGTCTGTGGACACAGGTAAGTTTATTTTACTTTTCATTTTTCTATATACCCCTAATTGCAATTGTAATTGCCAGTTTATGGTCATCAGAACACAAGGCTGGACTTAAATTTATTAGAATGAGTCCAAAGAAAAATATGGCATTTATAACAGCAAAGATTATTTTAGCCCTTATAATAATAAGCCTTTGTCAAATATATTTTTTGACCTTATTTTATATGGGAGGAAAATTTATAGGAAATTTCTCTAGGACAGACTTTGGTATATATTTTTACTATATAATCCTTAGCATATTTTTGGCACTACCGATTATTGCGATTTTTTCATCCCTTGCAATAAGGATAAAGTCATTTGGGATAATCGTTCTTTTATCTGTAATCTTTACCATGGTGGGATTTGCTTTTGCTTATAAATCACTAAAAATAATAGGCTTGAGTTTTTTAGCAATTGAAGCCAATAACTTTAGATTTATAAATTCATATGATTTTATATTATTAGGTCTTTTTGCAATAGGAGAATTTATAATATTTATATATCTTTCAAACAAATTTTTAAGGTATGAGAATAAATAATTTTAAATAGGGACTTATATTGAATTATTAATAGTTCAATATAAGTCCCTTAATTTTTTTATATAATAACTTTAGCTTATATAAAAAAATCCATCTTATATTTTAATTAAATTTTTAAAAATTAACTTAACCTCATTAAGCCTTCAGCAATTCTATAATTTCATCTTGTGCCTCTCTACCTTCTCTAAAAAATCTCACCAAGGGATAACAGTGGCACATTCCCTTGCCCACAATAATTTCATAGGGAACATGGTATTTTTCCATAGCTTTTTGAAATTCTCCGGCAAAGGCATAAAGACATTCATTTTCCCCAAAATAAAAATAAATTTTTGGAAAATCAGTAAAATCTCCCTTTGTTCCGTCTAACATATACTCAGGTAAGTCTTTATCTCCCTTTGCGATTTCTCTTGCAGTTTTAAAATAGGTAGGATCAATTATGATGTCTTTATGGTCAAGGGCATTTACTTTTTCCCATACTTCTTTATTTTCCTCAAGGCTTAAATCTAAAACCCCACCGGGAGATACTGAAATTATTTTACCAGCCATTGGTAAAGGTCTTCCAAGTGCGTTATTATGTAAAAAAATTCCAATAGAAATGCAAGCTCCCGATGAAAAACCAATGACACTAATATTTTCTGCCCTATAAGTTTCTGTCATTAATCTATAAGCTTCAAAAGAAACTTCATATGTAGTATCCACCTTTACATCTTCTGAACACAGAGGATAAAATAAGAACCAAACATCCTTACCTGTTCTTTTCATTATTCTTTCAGCCAAAGAAAAATCCAGTTTATCTGGTTGTGTAATCATTCCTCCACCAAAAAGATAAAGAATTACTCCATTGGATGGTTTTTCATTTTTTTGATAAGATATTATTCTATATCCCATAACATCTCTATCAAAAATATAATAATTTTTCCTTTTAGCCCTCTTCATAGCCTTATCAAAATCAAAAACTAATTTTGCATTTTCCCCTCTTGCATATTCAAGAATTTCATCTTTATTCATCAGAAAAATTTTTTTAACCCCAAGAAGTCTTACTATTCCCGCTGAAATTTTATAAATTAAACTCATATTACACCTCCGCTTATCATAAAATACTTAGCTTTAAATTAATTTTCAAAAAAACTCTTAAACATTTGTCCATGACATTGATATTATTTATCATCTATATTATACCATCTTTACTTACAATTAAATTAATGATTTATTAAAAAAATAAATGTAATTAAAAGCTTTACCAAAAACATAAATATAATTACCTTCTCTTGCAAAAAAATTGACATATACACATAAAAAGGAATTAAAAAAATGGACTCATCATGAGTCCATTCTTGATTTTTATTTTATTTTCTCATCAAATATTGATAACTGCCAAGGGCTGCTGTTGCTCCGCTTCCTTGTGCAATTACTATTTGTTTAAAAGCGCTGTTAGTGCAATCTCCTGCAGCAAAAACTCCAGGCATACTTGTTGCTCCAACTTGATCTACAAGTATCTCGCCTCTTTTATTCTTTTCTATTCCGTCAATCCATTCAGTAACAGGTACCAATCCAACTTGAATAAAGCAACCATCAGTCGCTTCTTTATGAGTTTGTCCACCTATTCGGTCTTCATAAACAATGCTTTCAAGTTTTTCTTTACCTTCTAGGGCTTTTGTTTGTGCATTAGTAACTACACGAACATTTTTCAAAGTTTTTAATTTTTCTTGAAGGACTGAATCCGCTTTTAATTCTGGTAAAAATTCCAAAACTAAAACTTCTTTTGCTAGTCCTGCAAGATCAATTGCAGCCTCTATTCCTGAATTACCTCCACCAATGACGGTAACTTTTTTGTTTTTAAAAAGTGGACCATCGCAGTGAGTACAGTAGGCAACTCCCTTATTTCTAAATTCAATTTCTCCAGGAATTCCTATCAAACGCCACTTAGCGCCTGTAGCTATAACTATAGATTTAGCTTGAAGCTCACCTGAATCTGTTTTAATTTTTATAGGATCAGCTTCTTGGATAGATTCAACTTCAACTTCATCTATTATATCAACCTTATATTTTAAAACATGTTCTTTTACAGCTTCCATAAATTTTGGACCTTCTGTATAGGCAAAACCTGTAATATTTTCAATGGCTAAAGTTTCCTTTACTTGACCTCCAAAATCTTTTGCTATAAGTCCAGTTTTGATTCCCTTTCTTGCTCCATAAATTGCTGCAGTAGCACCAGCTGGACCACCGCCAATTACAAGAAGGTCATAAACTGGCTTATCTTTTAGTGAAGGTCCTTCCTTTTGTCCAGTTACCAAATCAAGAATTTTGTTTAGGTTAATTTTTCCATTGTAAAAACTTTTACCATTCAAAAAACTTGCTGGAACTGCCATAACTCCAAGTCCATCAACATATTCTTGGAAGCTTGCTCCATCTACCATACGGTGGCTGATTTTTGGATTTAAAACAGCCATAATATTTAAAGCTTGAACTACTTCCGGACAGTTGTGACAACTTAAGCTGACTACTGTTTCAAAAGATAGTTCTTTATCTATTGATTTAATCCTTCTAACTTGATTATCATCAATCTTAGGTGGGCGGCCGCTTATTTGTAAAAGTGCCAACACAAAAGATTCAAATTCATGACCAAGTGGAACTCCGGCAAAGCTTATTCCAGATCTTCCATTTGATGAAAGACTAAAACATGGGCTTAGGTTTAATTTTTTTTCTTCAATTTTTAAAAGATCTGATAGTGAAACAATTTCTTCTACAAAAGTTTTAACTTCTTTTGACTTTTCAGAATCATCTAAGCTTAGAGTAAATACAACTTCTCCTTCAAGAAGTTTCAAATACTCTTTTAGCTGATTTTTTAAATTTTGGTCTAACATTAGATCTTACCAACTAAGTCAAGACCTGGAGTCAAAGTTTTGCCTGATTCTTTCCATTTTGCAGGGCAAACTTGTCCAGGATTTTCACGAACGAATTGAGCAGCACGAATTTTATCATAAACTTGGCTTGCATCTCTTCCGATTCCGTCTGCATTAACTTCTACAGTTTGAATAACTCCGTCTGGATCTATAATAAAAGTTGCACGTTGAGCAAGTCCTGCTTCTTCATCTAAAACATAAAAATCTCTAGCAATTGATTTGTGAGGGTCAGCTAACATTGTAAATTCCAATTTGCTGATAGCTTCTGAATGGTCATGCCATGCTTTATGCACGAAATGTGTATCGCAAGACATAGAATAAACTTCTACTCCAAGAGATTGTAATTTTGCATATTGATCTTGCATATCTTCAAGTTCTGTTGGGCAAACAAATGTGAAGTCTGCTGGGTAGAACATAAGAACATTCCACTTACCTTCAAAATCCTTATTAGATACTGTTACAAATTCTTCTTTTTTTGGGTTATAGCCATTAGTAACAAACTCTGGCATTTTCTTTCCTACTTGTGACATTTATGTCCTCCTTTTAATTTTAATTTATATAAAGTTTTTTGATACTTTTTATCTTTGTATTTATACCCAAGATAAACTTTTTTACCCACTTAAAAAATTTATATAAACTTTTTTAAATGAATACTTATAAGACTATATATTTTAATATTAGAAATATATTAAGATGCCATAAATATATAAATGAATCCCTTACATCAATTTATTTCTATATTAAGATATTAATCTTATTTTTTACCTATTATTATATATCCTTATAAAATAATTCTAAACATAATAAAATTTAAAATCCGAATAATTAAAGCATAATTATAATTTTTATTGAACCTCAATATATCTATTACATAAAGTTATTGCTAATCTTGTGAGGGGTTTAAATTTCCCATATTTAATTTAATATCGAGATTTTTATATATTTTTCAAATTTTTTCATTGGATAAATTTAATATAAGCACTATCTGTATATACACTTGACTTGTCTTATATTCTTTTGTGTAATATAATTCTAATTAAATTTTATTAGGAGATAGACTGAAATTGGAAAATTTAAAAGATTTAAAGTTTAATGAAAAGGTGCAATTACTAAATAGGTTAAAGGCTGAAAAAGACGCTGTCATTCTCGCCCACTATTATGTCAATGAGGATATACAAGCTGTAGCTGATTATATTGGAGATTCTTTTTTTCTTGCTCAAAAAGCAACTGAGCTTAAAGAAAAGACAATAGTTATGGCTGGTGTTTACTTTATGGGAGAAAGTGTGAAAATTCTAAATCCAAGTAAAAATGTATTGATGCCTGATATTGATGCTGATTGCCCTATGGCGCACATGGTTAGTGTTCAAAAAATTAAAGAAGTTAGAGAAAAATATGATGATTTGGCAGTTGTAACTTACATAAATTCTACTGCTGAAATCAAGGCTTATTCAGATATTTGTGTTACATCTTCGAATGCTGCAAAAATTGTAAATAAGTTAAAGGAAAAAAATATATTTTTTATTCCGGATAAAAATCTTGGTGATTATGTAAAAAAATCTTTGCCAGATAAAAACATCATTTTAAATGACGGCTATTGCCCCGTTCATGATGAAATTGATGCTAGTGATATTAAGGCTTATAAGGGTAAGGTGAAAATTTTTGCCCATCCTGAATGTAGAAAGGAAGTTTTGGACTTAGCTGATTTTATTGGCTCTACTAAAGCTATTATTAATGAAAGTGGCAAATATGATGATGTTTTAGTTGTCACTGAGGAAGGAATTTTCACAGAATTAAAGAAAAGATTTCCAAACACAAATTATAGAAGGTTAATAAACAGACCAATTTGTAATGATATGAAAAAATTAACTTTGGATAAGGTTATAGACGTAATAGAAAATAATAAAAATCAGGTGAATGTTAGTGAAGAAATCAGTAGTAAAGCTTTAATACCTCTAAAAAGAATGTTGAAATTAGGAGCATAAAATGAAAAAATATGATGTTTTAATTATCGGTTCAGGACTTGCTGGAGTTAGCACTGCCTTGGAATTAAGTAAGAATTATAAGATTGGACTTGTTACAAAGAAAAAATTAGCAGATTCTAATTCCTATCTTGCCCAAGGGGGCATAAATGTTTTAAAGGATGAGTCTGATAGAAAAACTTTTATTGAAGATACCTTAAAGGCAGGTCATTATAAAAATAGCCTGCCAGCTGTTGAGATGATGGTTGATAAGTCACAAGATGCAATAAAATTTTTAATTGATCTCGGTGTTGAATTTACAAAGAAGGACGGAAAACTTGAATATGCACAAGAAGGTGGTCATTCTATCGCCAGAGGACTTCATATTGATGATGAAATCGGAAAAGGAATTTTAGATGTCCTATATGAAAAAGTAAAATCAAGATCTAATATAGATATATTTGAAGATACTCCGATTGTTGATATTATTGTAAATAATGGTAAGTGTTATGGAGCAAGATCTTTAGATGATGTTTTTGTTTCAACAAATGTTGTTCTTGCAACAGGTGGTCTTGGAGGAATTTTTAAGAAAAGCACAAATTTTCCTCATATATGTGGCGATGGTTATGCTATGGCAATAAAAAATGGTGTCAAGTTAAAAGATATTTCTTATATTCAGTTCCACCCTACTTCTCTTTATGAGGAAGATGTTGAAAGGCAATTTTTAATTTCTGAGTCTGCAAGGGGTGAAGGAGCCCAACTCTTAAATCATAAATCTGAGAGATTTACTGATGAAATGAAGCCTAGAGATATTGTGGCAAAAGCTATTCTAAAAGAAATGGAAAAAGAAGGAGTGGACTTTGAATATTTATCAATGAAGCCACTTGGAGAAGATAGGATTCCTAATAGATTTCCTATGATTTTTAAGGAATTAAAATATAGGGGTATAGATGCAAGATATGATAATGTTCCTATAGTGCCTTGTCAACATTACACTATGGGCGGTATTGAGTGCGACATAAATGGCAAAACTAATTTACAAGGACTATTTGCAGTTGGTGAAGCTGGAAATGTTGGCATTCATGGTTCAAATAGGCTTGCTTGCAATTCACTTCTTGAGTGTGTGGTTTTTGGTAGAATCTTAGCAGATTATTTAAATGAAAATAAATTTGAAGATAAAGAAATAGATTTTAAAATTACCGATGAAAAGATTGATAAAGAAAAGGCAAGTGAAATTATTTTTGAAAGGATAAGAGAGGATGAAAAAGCTAAATCCATTTCTAATTGACAAGTATATAATATGTGCCCTAAAGGAAGATATGAACAGTGGAGATATTACAACTGATTCGATTTTAAAAAATGAAAATGCTCAAATAAATCTAATCGCAAAAGATAATGGTATTATAGCTGGTCTTGATGTATTTGAACGGGTATTTGAAATAATAGATTCAAATTCATATTTTGAATTTAATTTTTCAGATGGAGATGAAGTCAATAAATCTGACTTAATAGGAACAATAGATGCAAAAGCAAGTGCAATACTAAAGGCTGAAAGGACTGCCTTAAATTTTTTACAAAGAATGAGTGGAATTGCCACCTATACTAAAAAAATGGTCCATGCCCTTGGTAGTTGTCATGTGAAAATTTTAGATACTAGAAAAACAACACCTAATATGAGAATTTTTGAAAAATATGCAATAACATTAGGTGGAGCCTATAATCATAGATATAACTTGTCTGATGGAATTATGATAAAAGACAATCACATAGATGCTGCTGGCGGAATAAGAAATGCTGTTGATAGAGTCAGAAGTGCAAATCCTTTTGTAAAAAAGATTGAAGTTGAAGTAGAAAATTTTGATCAAATAAAAGAGGCACTTGATGCAAAAGCTGATATAATAATGCTAGACAACATGGACATAGAAGATATAAAAAAAGCTTGCAAGATTATTAATAAGAGGGCTATTATTGAGTGTTCAGGAAATATTAGCCTTCAAAATATTAAAAATTATAGGGATTTAGACATTGACTATATTTCTTCTGGTTCTATAACTTATAATGCAGGTGTCCTAGACTTGTCAATGAAAAATTTAAAAATTTATTGAGGAAGATATGAATAATTCAAAATCTAGAAGAGAAAATTTACTTAAATTTTTATATGAAAACCATAGACCAATATCAGGTGAAAATTTAGCAAAAAACTTTGATGTTACCAGGCAAGTAATAGTTCAAGATATAGCTATTCTTAGGGCTGGTGGAAAAAATATTATTTCAACTAACAGAGGCTACTACCTAAATGAGGAAAGAACTCAAAAAGTTTTTAAAGTTAAACACAGCGACCGAGATATAAGAAAAGAGTTAAATTCAATTGTAGATTTAGGCGGAACAATTAAAGATGTAATTGTCCACCATAAAGTCTACGGAGAGATAAAAAAAGATCTAAATTGCTCATCTAGACGAGATATAAAAATTTTCTTAGATAAAATGAGTAAAGAAAAATCCAAACCTTTAGATGTACTAACTGGTGGTATCCATTATCACACAGTTGTTGCAGAGAATAAAGAAGTCATCGAGGAAATAGAGGTCGTTTTAAAGGAACTTGGATTTTTGATTGAAGAAGAATAATCCACCGGCCCATCCGGTGGTTTTTCTATTGAAATTAAAGATTAATTTTCCTAATATATTTACTATGAATTAAAATTTGAACCCCCCCTATTTTTAAATTCTTTATTATTGTAACAAGAATAACTTTGCTAAAGTTCATTTTTATTCCAATTCTTAAAATTTTTTATCTTGAAAATCACTTAGTTTTTCTTTATCTCCTAAAATAAAATAGTCGCAGTAATCTGCTCCATCTGCAATAGTTCCCTCTCTATACAAAACTCCATGCTGAAGTTTTATCATAACATCATCAAGCTCGCACAATAGTGGCATTAATTCATCTACCCCCAGCTTCTTTGTATAAGCACAAATGGGACAACGAGTAATTCTATAATAACAAGCTCCTTCATAGGGCTTGCCAACAAAGTCCACTTTAAATGAACTTGGATATTTCTTTTCCCTTTCTTCTGTATACCACTTTGAATATTTTACTATGCTCTTTTTATTACTAGCTTTTCCCTTATCTGTGTTGAGATCTGTTCTCGCAAAATACCACTTTATATAATAAAGAGATCTTTCCATCATCTCTTGAATAGTTTTTGGTGGAATTTTCTTATCACTTGCAAGATATGGAGAAACAAAAGCCAGGGCAAAAAGCTCGTTATAAAGCATAGGGTTATCCTTACCGATATCGTCCATATTTTCTACAAGTTCTCGATAAACTTTTTTGCTCTTTCTAATAATTTCTGAAGCGTATGCTTTATCATACTTCTCTTCAAGAACTTTTTTCATGGGCCTTTTAAAAAACAAGAAATAAAAAAACTTATATTTCATCTAGCACACCCCCCATCAATTTTCTAAAATATTTTATTGTAATTTATACAAAATCTTATTTTCTTCCAATAAGTAGAGTTGAGCCATGAAGCCCTAACAATAAAGCTTCTTTATGACCCATAAAAAGACCCCTTGTTGTATCAATTAATTGCACATCTTGGTAGCCATCTTTTTTCAACTTTTCTATAAATTTATTCATATCTCCATATCTTGACCTACTCATCAAGTCATGGATAACAAAAACTCCACCTTTTTTAAGTACACGAAATGTTTCCAGTAAAAGTTTCTGTTTATTTTTCCCTGCAATATTGTGATAAACATAGTTGCTTGTCACTGCATCAAAACTTTGGTCTTCAAAAGGAAGAATCACTGCATTTCCTTCTTCAAATCTCACATTTTCTAGTCCCTCTAATTTTGCATTATTTTCACAGACTTTCTTAGAAAATTCACTTTTATATGAACCGCTCCATATGTCACAACCTACCATAGTCGCCTTTGGATTTTTCTTAGCACAAGCTATGGTAAGTGCACCGCTACCACATCCGATGTCAAGTCCCACACCTCCATCTGGAATTTTTACATAATCGGCAGTCTTTTCAATAATTATTTTGGCAAGCTTTCTTTTTCCATTGTAATCAAAAGCCCTATATAAAAATCTCATCCAGCTTGCAAAGAAGATAAGTATAACCGTTGCAAATCCTAGAATAATGGCACATATCAGACGAATTCTTCCACTAAATACAAAATCACTGACACCAAAGACTATAAATAGAATTAAAGCTATAAGGCTAGCAAATATTAAATTCCTTAACAAGCTTTTGGGAACCCAATTTTTGTAGTCTGCCTTTGTTTTCTCGTCATCCATAAAATTTACTTGTTTCATAATATTTCCTCCTGTAAATAATAAATTATATAAAATTTCCCTTTAAAAACTAAAACAATAATTTTAATCACTTACTATATAATCTTATAAATTAATATTAGTATAGTTTATCAATAAAGATAGGTAGTAAATAAAATAGATTATGTTTAACCAGCCTCCACGAATAATCATATGCATTCCCTTTGGTAATCTATCAGCAATTGGTGTAAAAATCAAAAGAAATATGGGTGTAAATAAGGCTTGCCATCTTGGAAATATTGTTAATCCAAGTAAAATTATCCATGCCGTTAATATATTTGCCAGTGCCATAGTTGTAAAAACAATTTTTGCTTGAAATTTTAAAAATCTTAAAAATTCATCAAAAGCTTCCTTGTTTTCGTATCTTGACAAAAGGCCTAAGTAGGCACACTGAATATGATAAGTTCCCCCTAGTATCATGCCCAAAACATTTAATAAAAATACAAACCAAGCAACATTAAAAAACTTTTCTTGTATTCCCAAAACAATATGATAAAAACCAATACAATATATAAAAGCACAAATGGGTCCTAAAAGACCACCAATGTATAATCTTTTTATGCTGACATTTTTCATTATGCCAATAATATTATTTATAGTATCCTTGCCATCGTAATCATTTGAATCATAATATAGGGTCATATCTCCCAAAAACATCAAAAATGAAGCTAAAATACCTACCAATATACTCCTATATAAAGTCACAATTACACACCTTCCTTAACTTAGATGATATTAATTATCGCTTTAATTATACCACCTCAAGTTGCTAAAATCTATAATAATAAAGTTTACCGGCAAGTCGTTCAAATTTAAACTCACATTTTTTATTTATATTAATTTATTATCTCTTAGTTTTTTATGTGGGCTTGTAAAAATTACACAACAAATTTTTTTCTGTAGATTTTTCCCCTGTCCTATCCTTCTTTAAAAGTATAGATATTCGCTTTTTGATAAATATAAAATTTGAAAAAATGAATCTTTTCTCCACCAAAATTATAAATTTTTGTTTAGATCATAAAAGCCCTGAAGATTAAATCTTCAAGGCTTGATTGATTATCTATTCCTATTTTAAATATAATAGTTATACTTACTTTCATTATATAACTTTACTCACAGCTTAGCTTTTTTTCTAAAAAAGAAAACAAAGTCTTTGGAATTAAACCCAAGGCTTCAAGTTGAAGTAATAAGATGATGTGAAATTAAACTTGTTCCACTTGCAATATATAAAAACCATGTCCTTAAAAATACTCATTCCAAAGTTTTAAAGATACATTACAAAAAAATTTCTTATACTAAATAACTAAATAAAGCTTAAATTTCTTATAAAATCTTAGTTATCAATTTTTTGAACCAAAAAGATTCATAAGAAATATAGAAATATTATGTTAATAGGGATATCTTAATTATTTTCCTCTACAAAATAATAAGTTGATATTTCTTATAGATATTGGACACCTCGATATTCCGAACAAGTTATATAAAATACTATACTGACTTCGACTTAATTAAAGCGAGTTATTTTAAAATTCGTCATTTTACTTATTTAAGTTTATCTCTACAGTTTTGTTGTCGCTATTCCACTCTATGTTTTGGTCAATACCATCTTTAGTATTTCCATTTGTAAGCCCAAAAACATTGGCAACATAAGAAACAGAAAGTAAAATTCTTCCATTGATGTTTAGTGGTTTAGAGTCCATCTTTATCACTTTTCCGTTAGAAAGGACAATTTCATTTCCATCAATTTGAATTTTTGCAACAAGTCCATTATTTGTAAAACTTGCAGTTCTAGTCTTTGAATCCCACTCCACTTTGGCACCGATCATTTCGGCAAGATTTCTCATTGGAAGCATAAGCCTATCGTTTTTTATAAGAGGCTTAACATCCATTTGTCTTTTAATAACTTTGCCATTTATAAGGATTTCATATTCTCCGCTATTTAAATTCAAGGTATATTTTTTAGCCTTAGAAGTAGTTTCCTTCTTAGGTTCTTCCTTAGAAGTTCTAGTGTAATTCTTGTTAGAATTATTTTTATTTTCACTTGATTTTATTCTTGGGAAATAATTATAAGATTTGCTATTATTTTTATTTTTATTGTCCTGTTCCCTAGAATTATCCTTTGGCTTGTTTCCTTCTTGTGGTCTTTCCTTCTTGTCCTCTTTTTTACCTGGACTGGGCTTTACTTCAGAATTAGAATTTTCTACTACCTTACTCCTAGTCCATGTTCCCTCAAAATTTTTATTTTCACTTACAGAAAGAGATCTTGTAGGATTCCAACTTGAAAAATTCCACTCATACTTATTTTTTCCACTTTTTTCTATTATCTTTCCAAACTTTTCAGGCTCAAAAGCTTGTCCCTCTTTAATTTTTTTCACTTGAGGTAGTTTATCCTTTATAGATTCAGGCATTTTATCATAACTAATTTCGCTTTTTGAATCTTTATCAAAGCCAACAAATTTAAAAGTCATGGTGAATAACTTGCTTGCAGTAGCTGTAAAAGTCTTATTATTTTCACTAACCTTGCCATCTTCAGGTTGCCATTTCACATCAGTGTAATTATCATTAATGGGTTTAGCACTTATAGTATCAAAAATATTTTGCTTTGTCGCTAATAACTTATATTTAGAAACATCAGTCCCTGGCTTAACCTTATAAGTTTTAAAAGGCACTGGTTTTTCTTTGTCGCCAATTGTTTCTTCCTCACCTATAGAAACCTTAACTCCTTCCCCTAAAAAGAAATTAGTCTTAATTGCATCCTTAGGTGCATTAATATTGTTGGAAGATGTAACCTTGTTTATAACGAGTAAGTTTTGGGCATTTAATATCACTTCTGATTTATCTGAAAATTTGACCTTAAGTCTTCCCTCCCTATTCGTCTCTGAACCTGCAGAAGTATTACGCTTATCAAGATCAGTGACAACAGCATCTTTTAAATATTTTTCGAATTCTTCATTTTGAACTTTTAACTTAACGCCATCTTTCCAATTAACTTCATCTTCTTCCCATACAGTGATATCCTTAGCCTCTAAATTATCTCCAATCTTTTTGGCAATTGTATCTTTCTCAGCTTGAAGAAGACCGCCGTCTAAGCTCTGAGAAGCTTCTCCACTGTTAGAAAGACTTAGCCTCTGTATTATTTGAGAATTTACACTAACCTCATTATCAGGCAAAGCAAAGGTATTAACCGGAAATGAAAGCCCAAATAACAAAGTAGCCATAGTAGTTGCTACAACTTTTTTCATATTTTCCTCCATATTAAATCTTTAGTATCTCTTATAATTTTTTAAACACATTAAATTAAGGTAAAATTTGTAAAAATAAATTAAAATAAATTGTCTACTACTTTATCTTAAATTACCTAAATAACAAATAAGAAAATATTATTAACTTAATGTAAAGACACCAAGAAAAATATTAGCATATATTTACTTTAATGTAAATAAAAAATATTTCTCATAAATAATATATATTTCTTAGAACTTGTTTAATTTTTCATAATTTTATAAAAAATATATTTGTTGAATAAGTCTCAAAAGAAAAAGACAAGGGAAAATAAAAATCCTTCGTCTTTTTCATCATAAAATCCACGATTAACATGTTAACCCACTCCCATAATAGATTTGATGCGGTCAAACATATCTCGTGAATAAGCTTCTTTTTCAACCAAGCTCTTCCAATCCAATATTGCTTCTCCGTCTGTCACTCCAGTTGGCAAAACCATGCTCCAATCCTTCATACTAATAAATGGCGAAAAATTAAAAACATCGTCCCTATAACGGATGGTAATAATTGCATTCGGTGCAATATCCGATATATTTTGACAAATAAAAGTTGTCCCAGTGGTTGAGATATTGTCCAAATATATATTTACTACTTCCTCAATTGACCGTCCTTAGAAATTTCCAATTCCTTTTATTTTAGATGTAGTCGCCTAAAACATCTGTAAATAATCGTAAACCCAAACATATACATTATTTAGCTTGGTCTATTCTATAAATTTAAACTCCTAGTCTTTTTAATAAGATTATAATATAATCTCAATTATAGTCGATTTTTACATTTAGCGTTTTAGTCTTCACATTCATACTTAAAAGATAATATCAAGTTGATAACTTGGAAATTTCTTAGATGAGATGAGTTGAAATTAACTTATTAAATAAAATTCAATATCTTTATTTAGTCAATATAGGAGGAAGATTTATTGAAGAATAAGAATTATACTAAGGGTTTATTTTATGCAACACTTGGTGCTTTGGGCTGGGGGATTTCTGGAATATGCAGTCAGTATCTTTTTATGAATTATGATGTTGATTCCTTTTGGGTAACAGCAGTTAGAATGGTCTTGTCTGGTATTTTACTTTTAGGTTTTGGGGGTATTAAAGATAAGGATAAGCTTATAAAAATTTGGACTGTTCCAAAAGATGTGGTCTGGCTTTTTGCCTTTGCTATCCTAGGACTTTTGATGGTTCAGTACGCCTTTATCAGTGCAATAAAATACTCAGACACTGCTACTGCAACAGTCTTACAAAGTCTTAACGTTGTTATAATGATTGTTTTTATGTCCATTGTAACAAAAACTATGATGAAATTTTCTCAAATAATAGCAGTCTTTTTAGCTGTTTTTGGAACCTATCTAATTTCTACTGGAGGAAATCCAAGCACCATGAATATATCTACATATGGGTTAATTTTTGGATTACTTTCTGCAGTTGGTGTTATAACTTACACGCTTTTTTCTCGACCTATTATTGTTAGTTGGGGAAATATAATAGTAACTGGATGGGGTATGCTTATAGGAGGCATTGTTATATCAATCATTACAAAGGCTTGGATTATTCCAAAAGAAATGGATTTTATGGGATGGCTCATGATTGCAATAATAATTGTAATTGGTACTGCTGGAGGATTCTCAATTTTCCTTGAAGGTGTAAAACATATTGGACCTGTCAAGGCAACTTTAATAGGATGTATAGAACCTGCTTCGGCAACCCTACTTGCAGCTATATTTTTGGGAATGAGATTTTCATTAATAGAGTTAGGAGGATTTTTTTGCATTTTGTTGACAGTCTTTTTATCTGCCAAGGACAAGGATAGAGAAAATTAGTAAATTATAATAAAAAATATCTAATAAAAATTTTTATTAGACATTTCTCAAACTCTCTCTATTTGGATACAATTTAATTCTTAATTTTTTAACGCATAAAGCATCGGTTTAAATACCTATAATTAAAACCCGTTAAAATGTTTCAATAAAAAACCTGTAGCAAATGATATCTATCATCTTTAGTGGAAGGACCAATAAGGAGGGTATTTTTATGAAATATATCTATGAATTCAAGAAAGAATGTGAACAGTTATATAGATAGGGTAAATGACCTGGTACACCTAAAAGAGTTGAAAATACTTTTTACACCTACCTTTTTTTGCTTTCATCATAAAAAAATATATGGTCCAAGTTTTATCCCTTAGACCATATATTATAACTTCTTCCTTAACAACACTTTTAACCATTAAAATTTTAAGATATACCTCAATAAGTGTTGTTATATCATATTAAATTATTTTTCTTCACCATAAGGTGGTATTGGAAAAGTAAATCTCTTTCCATTTAACCTAATCCATTTTTCGTGCTTTCCATCAGAAAGCCTTTTATAATCATGACCATTCATGGCTTCAACTACTGGACCATATGCCCAGTGACTATCATCCATATCAATCATAGGTGCAAGTTCTTGTGCATGAGCTTTTGCAAAATCTAAATCTGCATACCTATTCAAAATTCTGTTTGTTGAACTTACCACTTCTGCTCTTGTTATATTCTTTTCAGGTTTAAAGGTACCGTCTGGATATCCACTTATCCATCCCTTATCTTCAGCTGAAGAAATAAATTTATACGCCCAATAACTTTCCTTAACATCAGAGAATTTTAGCCTTGCTTCTTCTGACAACTTATCAAATCTTGAAGCAATTGAAGCAAACTCTGCTCTTGTTATTGGAGAATTTGGTTTAAATGTTCCATCAGGATAACCAGAAACTAATTTCTTTTCACTCATAAATGTTACAGCGTAAGCATACCAGTCATTTTCTTTAATGTCTTTATAAGGCATAATATATTTTCTGCCCTTTTCTGGTCTTTCCTTTAACAATCTCGCAAACATCATAGTTACTTCTGCCCTAGTCATTGCTTTATCAGGTCCAAAAGTTTTATCGGGATAACCCTTCATATAAGCGTAATGGTCATCAATATTTAGGATTGGTTCTCCTGTTTTTTCATGATGATAATAATATTTATGCTCAGGTTTTGGTTCCGGATTTGGTTCCGGATTTGGTAAAGGTTTAACTTGATTTTTTACAAGTATTGTATATTGGATTGTTTTATTATCCTTTTGATCTTTAATTAAAAAGTCTTTTCCATCTTCAGTTTGTTCTGCTATCCATTTAAAATTATAAACTTCTTTTTTACCAGACTCTGAAGTTGCCTTTCCTTTAAAATTACCATAGACATTACCTACAACTGTTAACTTACTTCCATCGGATACATTATCATTCACTTTAATTCCAGGAACTTTTAAATCTAAGGTATCTGAAACAGATGTTACATCATCAAATAATTTAGAAAATTTAGTGTAATTTGCGTTTTTCAAAGTCATTTTAACAATGATTTTATTTCCATCACGCTTAACATCACCATTTTTAACTTCAAAAAGTTTATTTTCTGTTAATGTTGCTTTTAAATCAGCAGGTATTTCTAATCCTTCTGGAATTGTAAGCTCTGCTATAAATTCACTTTTTATATCTTTTGTTGTTATATTGTCAGAATCTCCTGCATAATTATCTTTTAAAAGTTTTATTTGCTTTTTAATACTACTTACATCAAGTCTGCCAGTGTATTCAAGAACATCGCCAGCCTTAACTTCATGTAAGGCATTATGTTCAGTATCATCACCGATTAAAATATCTCCACCTAAAGTAAGTTCTTGTGGAAGATTAACTGTAAGATTAACTGTAAGATTAATTGAGTCATTATCATCTTCACTCTGAGTGAAGTCTTTTCCGTCTGCTGTTTGTTTTCCAGTCCATTGATAATTAAATACTTTTGTTTTTAAATCTTTTTTTATTGCAACACCTGTAAATGTACCTGATACTTCTCCCTTTACTGTTAAATTACCTTGGGCTGTATCTTTTACTTTAATATTTGAAATTTCTAAATCTAATGTATCATTTACACTTGTTACATCTTTATATAAGTCGGTAAATTTAGTGTAGTCTTTTTTTAGTGTCATTTTTACAATGATTTTATTTCCATCAATTTTGACATCGCCATTTTTTATTTCAAATAAATTGTTATTTGTTAAAGTAGCTTTTAAGTCTTTTGGTATTTCTAAACCTTCTGGAATTGTAAGCTCTGCTATAAATTCACTTTTAATATCTTTTGTTGTTATTTCATTTGAAGAATTATTATTGTTTTTATCAAAGTCATCTTTTAAAGATTGTATTTGATTTTTAATTGAAGAAACATCAAGTTTTCCATCAAATGTTAAAAGGTCTTCCTTGTTTACTGGATAAACCATGTCATGTTCTGTGTTATATACTTCTTCTCCTTTTTTAACAAGCAAATCTCCACCAAGAGTTAATTGAACTGGTTTTGATACCATTATTGTATATTGGATAGAAGAATTATCTTTTGCTTCAACATCTTTTCCATCTATTGATTGATTTCCAGTCCACTTAAAGTCGAATTTTTTAATTGTATCTTCTTCTTTAGCTACTGAAGAAAATTCTCCTTTAACTTCTCCTTTAATCGTGAATTTTTCACCGTCTTTTATTTTATCAAAATCTTTTAATTTTAGCCCATTAACTGTTACTGAAAGTGTATTATCTTTATCACCTGTTGAAAAAACTGCATCTTTTAATTTTTTATAATCTGTCATTCCATCTTTAAGTTTAAATGTTACAGTTATTTTTTGTCCTTTTACTTTTGTTTCACTAACTTCAAAACAATCTCCAAGTCCTTTAGCTTCTACTTGTAAATTTGTAGGTGCTTCTACTTCTTTAGGCAAAGTTAGAGTGGCAGTAAAAGTTGATTTTGCTCCAGTTAGAGAAATTTTATCAAAGTCTTTTTCTTCTTTGTTAAATATTCCTTCAATTAAATTCATTTTATTTTTAATAGAAGATACATTAACTCCACCTGTCAAAGCAAATTCTTCATTTTCAGAAATGATTTTTATATCTTTACTTGTTTCTTTGCTGTCTGACCAAATATCAGAGTCAATTGTTTCTTGTGAAGAAATTTTATTTTCATTAGGAATATTCGGATCATCTTTCCAAGACAAATAGAAAGTTGTATCAGCAGTTATTTGTGGGTTTTCACCATTCATAATAAAGCTAAAGAATTTATAATCATCAAATCTTATTGCTTTTCCGCCAGGTTCTGCTGTAGTTGACCAGTTATCCTTATTTCCAATAACAAAGCCTGTTTTTGTTGCATCTTTATCCGGTTTTAATTCGTTATGGTCAAGTCCGTTTAATAAATCAAATAACTTATCATTATATTTAGCCTTTTTATTTAATACTGCAACTTCGCCACCATTTGCATCTTTTTCAATTGTAAAGACATCTGTTTTAGTTTTAAAGATTGACCCTTCGCTAAAAGTTCCCCCATTTGCTGAAAACGAAACTTTATATTCATTATCAGTGTATTTTGCGTATAAATCTATTTGACTTTGTCCTTCAGTAAAGTCTATTTTATCTTTTGCCTTATAAACTTTTCCACTTCCATCAGGAGCTGTTGTCCAGCCAGCAAATTTTTTACCTTCTACTTTAAAGTCAGCTTTTTCTTTTAAGATATCATCAAAAGATAAAACTTCTATATCTTTTGCATCTTTACTTACAGAAGATATATAGTCTTTACCTGCTCCATTGTGATAAATAACTGTTTTTCTTTGCCATTTTGCATAAACTTCTGCGTCAGTAGTTAATGGTTCGCCCCAATCAAATGCTTTTTCTTCACCATTAGCTGTCTTGTAAAACCAACCTAAAAATTTGACTCCATTTTTATCTGTTGGATCACCAGGATTAACATTTCCTTCAACATCATCAAGTTTATAACCTCTTATTGTTTTAAATTCTTTGTCAGCATTAGTATTATCAGCAAAACTTGCATCATTATTATTTAATTTAAATGTTACTTTAGCTGCAGGTACAAAAACGTGTTTTTTATTATCCTTTGACGCATTAGCTACTGGATAAATATATTCTTGACCATTTTTATTTATTGGTTTTAATTCATTTATATTACTGTCTTTAAGAGTAAAATAAGATAAATATTCATCTCCATTTTCTTTACCATTTGTTGGAGTTGTAACATTATAGTTGTAAGTAGAATCATACGCTAATAGATATGAACCACCTGTTACTACATAAGTGCTATTAGTGTTTCTATTTGCCCCACCACAATCAGCATCTCTATCTTTTGCATCTGTATTTACTACAGAATTTCCTTTGAAAGTTAAATAACAAGGTCCATGTGTTCTTCCCGTTCCATAAGAAGGTGTCCATTGCATATTTGTGGTTTCAAAAGTTGAATTTTCAAAAATAACTTCTCCCGGCTTATAGTTAATATTAAGTCCACCATCAGTACTGTTTTTTATTATAAATTTTGAATCATTAACGACTAATTTTTCTGAAACCGTAACTCTTGAACCATCTGCTGTTACTATCGAGTTGTTTTTTATTTCTGATGGTCCTAAAAGTGCAAATGAATTTTTATATCCTGAAACCCCTTTTGCCTTGTACACATAAAATTCAGAATTATCTAAATGCAATCCTCCTTTTAATGTTCCATCCTTTTGTTTACATGGATCAAAATAATACCACACATCTTTAGTCGTAAGTGAAGCATCTTTCATATAAAGCCCTGAATATTGCTCACTTGATCCAAGTTTACCTTCAACATAAACTGTACAGCCAATAAACCTAGAATCAGAAGAATAAGAAAATCCTCTCCCTGTTTGTTCTTTTGCAGAAATTTTCAACTTATCTTTAGATGTACCATTAATTTTAGCTCCGTCAGCCAAACTAAAAGCTATTGCATTTTTATCTAAAACATAATTTCCGTCGTTTATCTCTGCTCCTTTTTTAACATTAATTGCTGTTTTATAGCCTGACATTGTTAATGTTGTTCCATCAGCAACAGTTAAATGACTTCCTTCTACTAATTCAATTCCAGTTCCACTACCTTGCATAGTTACATCTTCAAGAAATTTTAATGTTACTTGTTTATTAACTGTTATATTTTTTTCAGTAAGGCTTACAACATTAAGCGTACCACCGTCTTTAGCCTTTTCAATTGCCTTATCAAAGGTTTTAACCGGCTTTTCTTTTGAGCCGTCACCATTATCATCGCCTTTTGCAGAATCTAAGTAAACTTCTGTTAGATTATTTCCTCCAGGTGCTTTTTCTGCACCACTCATATTTTCTAGATTTTCAGTTAAAAAAATATCTTTCTTATTAACTTTATCTTTATTCTCACTTAGTTCATCAGTAGGTTTAATAATATTATCTTCTTCTAACTTTGCACCACTTTTCTCAGTTTTAAACTCATCAAACGATTTAGTGCTTATATTTTCATTATTAATCGGTAAATTATTACCCTCTGCATAAACCACCTCTATAGATGGTCCTATGATACCTATAAGCATTAATATTGATAGAAATAAAGAAATAATTTTATTTCTCATACAAACGGACACCCCTTTCTTAATTGTATTTGTTATTTGATTATAACACAAAAAATTATATATATATATATTTTTTCTATAGTGTTCATATAAAAGACTGTAAAAAAATTTTTTATGCACAAATTATTTCACAGTAGAAAATTTCACAAAACCCCTAGAGATTTTATTTGCTATGCTTTTTAGTAGTTTTTTAGTTTCTTACTTTGTATCTATCTACATCTATAGCCATGTTAGTGAATTTATTCTCTAAATAAGAAATTTCTGTAGGCCCAAATGAGTTGTTTTGTGTTGTTAACATAACTGCATCAGAAAAATAAATTTCATCTTTTAAGTGTTCTGCTACTCTAAATAAAACACCCTCACCATTTTTCCTTATACCAGCTTGACCTATATATACTTCGTCATCCCCATCATCATTCTTGCCAAATAAAAAATATACTCCACTTTGCTTTAAATCTAGTCTATCCTTACATTTATCAAGATACGTTCTTGGAATTTTATATGCAATGCCTGTCCAATTTGATAAAGTACACTTTATTCTTCCAGTAACCTCTCCGTCCATTAAAAAAAGATCAAAATTTTTGCTATTTTTCATTATTTAGCTCCTTGTATATTTTATTGTCATCAATAAAAGCAATCTTTTACCTTAAGCTGTATAAATTCCAGCTTTCATGTTTTAAATATCTATAAATAAATTTTCATATTTCCTCTAATCCTATTTGTTTCAAATAATTATATGTCCCATCATAAAACTTAGGCTGTCTAGTAATATCTTCATTACAACCTTTCGGTATAAATATTATCATTGCTTGCCTTGCTCTTGTGAGAAGTACTCTGTACGTATTTTTAAGAAATAATTTATCTTCATTTTTTAAAAAATTAATCTCCTGTATGCATGTGTTTTTTTGTTGAAGCTTAGTCTCGCAGATGAATTATTACTACTAATTATCCCAAGGATATTATCAATATCTCTGTTTAAAAATTTATTAATATTATCTTCATAATATGAGTTTAATCTAAACATGTGTGCTACTATTGTTTAATAATCTTGAAATCAATAAAATGCTTTTCTTTGACTTAAAGGTATAGTATGAATAAAAATTCATATTTGTCAAAAGCCTAGTGATTGAGAATAGACCGATTAATATAATAATTATTTATTTCTATTTTTTGCTATTCATTCCTATTACCATACCTAATAACATCCCCATAGACATCCCAACGGCTAAATTTTCTTTACCTAATGCTATTCCCACAGCAGTTCCTAGACACATACCAATTGCCATACCTTCAGAAATATTATTTTCACTTTTTTGTTTGTCTTCATTAGATTTATATCCCGTTTTTTTCTTAGCACTAAAAACCGCATAAACAGCAAGAACGCATATTAAAAATACAGGTAATATTATTCTTAATATCTCCATATTATATTCTCCTTTTAATAAAAAGTATCCAAGTTAGAAAACAATCACTCCTCTATCTTCATAACCATGTTCACTTGTATCATTAGCACACATTATAGGTCTATCAAGAGTCATAATTGTAGCAAGCTCTCCATCTATCTTTTCTACGGATTTTATATAAGTACTAAGATTTTCCCCTTGGTCTTTTTTAATAAAAAATTTACTACTATCCTGCATAAAACATCAAATGTTTTTAAAAGAAGGTTATTAAAATTTTTATATAAATAAATATCATATTTATATTCCTCAAAAGCTTTGTATGTAGGAATAGACTTATAAATTCTAAAAATTATTATACTCTTAAAGCAGTAATAAGTATTACGAATGCCATCATTTCTTTTATAGGAAGAAGGTTTTTTGTTGCATAATACCATCACAAACGATGATTTATCGCCACCAGGTTTTATTTCAAATTGTGATTTAACGTTCTATTGGTGGTAATTTAAACCGATTCCAAAATTTGTTTTATATTGTTGAGATTTTCAGCAAAATAAATTCCCTCTTGTCGCTCATTGGAAGATAGTCCTTTTTCAATCATATGATTCAAAAGTGCTTTCAAATCATTGTAGTACCCGTTCAGGTTGTAGATAATACACGGTGCATCAAGCTGTTTCAATGACACCTTTGATATTACTTCTGTAATTTCTTCTAGTGTTCCCGTACCCCCTGGAAAAGCAATAAAAACTTCTCCCAACTCAATCATTTTATTTTTACGCTCCGCCATATCCTTAGTCACGATTAACTTAGTTAATCCGTCATGCTCAAATTCGTTTTCTATAAAAAATTCCGGCTCTACACCAGTTACTTCTCCTCCTACTTTCAAAACACTCTCAGCAATTGCACCCATCAGACCAGATTTTGAACCGCCATAGACTAGTGCATTTCCACTGTTTCCAATCCATGCCCCCAATTCTTCAACTGCTTTTCGTAAACATGGGTCACTTCCTTCGTTTGCCCCAAGATAAACTGTAATATTCATTAAAAATTCTCTCCTTCAAATTCCGAATTATCTAATATCTACAAGCTTCAATTTCACTGCCTACAAGAACCCAAAACTATCGAGTTATTGGATTGATTGTAAGTCTTTTCCTTTTTTCAAAACTCACTCCCCATAAATTACATCTAATCTTAGGTTAATAGCTGACACATACTTTGCCGTAGATATGTTTTTATATAAAAAAACCAATCTTTTCAATATTTTGGCTACAAATATGCTCCCAAAAACTCCAAAATACTTGTTTTCAAGTGCTTACTCATTTTTTATTGACATCAATACTACACTCTCCACATGCATTATATTTTGCTAGGGAACATAATTTTTTATCCTCGTCATCCTTGTAGGAGCACAATTTATTAATATCATTATCTTTAGCATTTTTTCTTTTATCTTTGAATTTATTAGAATTTTGACTATCTTTAACTCCTGTTTTGAAGTAGAATGTCAGGTCATATGGGTGGACTGTTCCGTCTTTGTCAATTCTTCCAACCACGACTTTATCCACTATACTTTCAAATACTGTTCTGTTAAATTCCTCTATAATTTCTTTATTTTCTAAGACTTTTTTAAATTGCTTTAGTCTTTCTTTAATAGAGTTTTCATCTTTTATCGTTAGTTCTAGTGTTTTCTTTTCATCAAGTAATTCTTCTTTTTGTTTTGTAAGTTTTTTATACTTTTTAGCATAAACTTCTTCATCTATACTATCTTCTAAATGAAGATTAACTAACTTTCTTTCTTGACCAATGATTCTATTTAATTGGTTTTCTATCTTTTTCAAATCTTTGATCAAAGTATTATCATTTATTTCTTCTTCTACAATTTTTAAAAAGTCATCTATTACTGTTGAATCTGCATGGCATAATTGCCTATAGCTTTCAACAAAAGCTTTTTCTATCGCTGCTTCTTGTATTCCTTTTGAATGAGGACAATATTTTTTACCTTTTTTTGTTGATCTTACACATTGCCAGTTAATTTTTTTATAAATTGAACTTGTGTGCCAAGTTCTTCTTGAAAGTATCTCACCACAAAATCCACATTCCAGCATACTTGAAAAAGCGTATTGTCTTGATAGTTTTTCTCTTTTTCTATCCTTGTTAGCTATAGTGTTTCTGTTTTGTGCT
>QWCE01002222.1_pt2 | contig 31557 bp, 22 predicted proteins | sample 1972531 | NCBI WGS metagenome assembly QWCE01 (sample SAMN09866716, study PRJNA288562) | Human gut metagenome isolate term4_stool, whole genome shotgun sequencing... | reverse complement strand
CTGATGATCCTACACATTCCAATCCACAGTTTTCAAGACCTAATCGTCCTCCTCCTATTCCAGAGCAAAAGTCAAAAAATGTCTTTATTTGCACAAAAATACCTCCCATAAGTTGTTTCTTAGATTATATCAGCTCTAAATGTTTAATTCCAGACAGTTAAAATTCAACAAATAGAATTGTGAAGCTTTCTAAGTAAATTTTATAAATTTTTCTCTGCTACTTGGACTGGGATGGGACTAAAAATCTGAAAATGTCCTATAATTAGGTGGATTTAGTGATACTCTAAAAAATAGAATCTTGTATTTTGCATGATTTGCATATATCAAGTGGGAGTAAAATAAAAGACCGTGATGTATCTTACGGTCTTTTATATGCTTATAACTTCTATTTCATTTTCTTCTAAGAGTTTAGTGACAATTCCATCTCCATTTATAAGTACTCCGGAAAAGCTTCCGTCATAAATTTTTCCTTTACCACAGGATGGACTTTTTGATTTCAAGTATGCTTTTTTTATATTATACATCTTACAGAGTTTTAAAGTTTCGTTAGCGCCATCTAAAAATTTTTTTGTTAAATCAACTCCGTCAATATTATAAACGCTACCGTCTTTTATTTCGCAGGGTTTTCTTGGTGTTGGGAGTCCTGCAGCCTGTTCTGGACAAAATGGAATAACATTGTATTTTAAATTTAATTCTTTGAAAATATTTTTTGAACTCTTCTTGTCATATCTTGTATTAAGTCCAATTAGACATGAGCTTACAAGTACATTTTCTTTCATAGTTTAATGCTCCTTAAAAATTCTACAAGTGGAAGTCCAACAATATTGTAGTAGTCACCATAGATTGAATTAATAAGTACTTTGTCGACTTCTTTTATATTGTATGACCCTGCCTTATCAAGTGGGGACTTTGAGTTTACGTAGCTATCTATAAAATTGTTTACAAAGTTACTTTCTTCTACAAATTTGACTCCTGATACCACATAGAAATGTTTATAATCTGTTGGATTATTTAATAAACAGACTGCTGTGCAGACATAGTGGTAGTTACCAAGCAGTGAATGTAGTGTAGTTTTAGCGTTACTCAAGTCACTTGGCTTTCCCAAAATATTTTTATCAGCTATTACAACAGTATCTGCTGATAGTATTATGCCATCTCTTTTCTTATTATAGACTGCAATTGCCTTTTGAAGTGCTACTTCTGATGTGGTTAAAAAACTATTTTTAATAAAATTGTCATTGTTATTTTTTGAGAAATTTTCTATTATTGTTTTTTCGTCAATTTCTGGTTTAATTATTTCAAAATCTTTTATAAATTCAGATACTAATTCCACTCGTCTTGGTGATGAAGAGCCTAAAATAAATTTATCAAATTCAAATCGTTCATGATCTCTGATTATAAAAGTTCCAATATTATCTAATTCAAAACTCATCTTTTAATCTCCAGTTGATAATTTTTTGAAATTCTTAAAATATTCTCAAATAAATCTTTTGAATACTCAAAATATTCATATGGAGTTTTGTTTTTTAATTTTTTAAAAATCATATCTTCTCTATTTTTATCTAAAATATCCATTTTATTTAATTCTTTTTCTTTATATATTTCTTCAACCAGTCCAAGCCTTTTTATAAAGAGTTTATTAAGTTCTTCATCTATTGAATCGACTTCAGATCTCAAATTATTTAATCTATTCATAGGACCTCCTTAAATTAATTATAGCACAGCAAAGGTTTATGATTAATACAGCTTTTGTTAGGGTATGTTATTATATAGTTATAAAATATTAGGAGGTAGTCATGTTAGTATCAGCAAAAGAAATGTTAGATAAGGCATATAGTGAAAATTATGCGGTTGGACAGTTTAATATTAACAACTTGGAGTGGACAAGAGCAATTCTTGAAACGGCTCAAGAACTAAATTCACCTGTTATTTTAGGAGTATCTGAAGGAGCTGGAAGATACATGGTAGGATTTAAAACAGTTGTTAAAATGGTTGAAGGAATGGTTGAAGAACTTGATATTACAGTTCCTGTAGCAATTCATCTTGACCATGGTACTTATGAAGGTGCAAAAAAAGCTATTGAAGCTGGATTTACTTCTGTAATGTTTGATGGATCTTCCTATCCAATTGAAGAAAATATTGATAAGACAAAGGAAATTGTCGAAATTGCACATGGCAAAAAAATTTCTGTTGAAGCAGAAGTTGGAGCTATTGGTGGAGAAGAAGACGGGGTCGTTGGTGGTGGAGAAATCGCAGATCCTAAAGAATGTAAGATGATAGCAGATCTTGGAATAGATTTTTTAGCTGCAGGAATTGGAAACATTCACGGAGTCTATCCTGAAAATTGGAAGGGACTTGATTTTGAAGCACTTGAAAATATAAAAGCTGAAGTTGGTGAAATGCCTCTTGTACTTCATGGTGGAACAGGAATACCTGCTGATATGATTAAAAGAGCTATCGAACTTGGAGTTTCAAAAATAAATGTAAATACTGAATGTCAAATAGAATTTGCCAAGGAAACCAGAAAGTACATTGAAGATGGACTGGACAAAGTAGGCAAGGGATTTGACCCAAGAAAATTATTAAAGCCAGGTACTGAAGGAATCAAAAGAGTTGTTAAAGACAAAATGGAATTATTTGGTTCTGTGAATAGAGCATAGTCAAATTAAAAAGAACAACATATAAATTAACAAATTTTAAAATAACTGATATAATAAAGAAGAGCTAAAAATTTTATATCAGGAGGAAAATATGAAATACGAAAAAGACTATGAAGATCAAAATCAAAGAATGAGTTATTTAATGGAGAACTCAAAATTAACTTCAGCTGTTATGGGTTCTGTTAGTGCAAATATGAAAGACGGAGCACTTAGTTTAAAAGAAAAAGAATGTGTTATGCTTGGTATTGCTATAGCTATTAGATGCCCAGACTGCATAAGAGCACATGCTAAGAACTGTAAGGATGTAGGACTAACAGAAGAAGAAGTTATCGAAGTTGTAGAAGCTGCAGTTGCAATGGGTGGAGGACCTTCTTTCGCATTCGGTTCATACGCAGTTGATGTATTTAAGAGTTTATAATTAAAATTAAAATAAAATTTTAACCACCGGATCACCCGGTGGTTTGCTTTTTGTATTTACCAAATAAGGTTATGAAGATATTTTTAACTATTTTAATTTTTTTGCGATTTCGTCGAGTATATTTTTCATATTTTCGTCTAATGTAACCATGTTTTTATTTTGATAGTCTGGCTCTTTTATTTTCATTCTGCGCATTTGATTTTTTAAGTTTTTATATTCCGCAAGTAACTCTCTTGATGAAAGTCTTGTTCCTCCTCGGCTGAGTATGGTTTGTTGTATGAGGTTGTCATCTGTTGCAACTCTTATAACATCTCTTTTTCCAGTAAGATCCAACACCCTCTCGATGTATTGGTCAGCGGTTTCTTTCTGTTTTGTAAAGTAAATTTTTATATTTTTATATTCTCTTTCGCCGATGGTTCGTTCTCCAGTAGCAAGGTAGGCGTCAAATACAAGATACACTTTTTCATCCCCCAGGGACTGATACTCTGAAAGTATATTAATAAGTTCTTCTCTTGCGGCGTCAAGGCTGATATTATCTTTTATGGCGATAAGTTTTGGCCATGCGTTTATAATATTGTATCCATCTACAAAGATGATTTTCTTTTTAGACATCTCTTTGCCTTAGGACCTCATAGCAAACTATGGCACATGCGTTGGATGCGTTTAGAGAAGTTATTCTTCCGCGCATAGGTATCTTGATTAACTCGTCGCAGTTTTTCTTTATCTGCATAGAGATTCCCTTGCCTTCGTTTCCTATAACAATTGCAATTGGTCCTGTTAAATTTGTTTTATTATAATAATTTTTTGCATCGCCATCTGTACCGTAGACAAAAATATTTTTTTCTTTTAGCTCGTCAATAGTTCTATTTATATTTGTTACTTTAGCCACTTTTAAATAGTTACAAGCTCCAGCAGAGGATTTATAAACTGTTGAGTTGATACTTGCAGATCTCCTCTTTGGGATAATCACACCGTGAACTCCTGCTGTTTCAGAACTTCTTATGATTGCACCCAGGTTATGAGGATCTTCAATCTCATCGAGTATCACTATGAAAGGATCTTCGTTTCTATTTTTTGCTTCCTTTAAAATATCATCAACTGAGGAATATTCAAATGAGGATATCAAAGCGATAACTCCTTGATGAACTTCTCCATTTGCCATATTGTCCAAAGTTTTTTTGTCCACATTCTTTATAACAACATTTTTATTTTTTGCCCGTCCAATTACCTTTTCTATAGAGCCCTTTAAATTGCCCTTTTGAATATATAACTCTTCGACTTTGCCGGTGTTTAAAGCCTCTAAGCAGGCGTTTCTTCCATATATTAAATCTTCCATGTTATCTTCCTTACTCAATTTGTATTACTTTCTAAACTTTATTATTTTTTTCATCTTAATTTGACATATATATTATATCATTCTTTTAATATCTAAAGGGATATTATACAATAATGATGGAGGTAATTATGGAAAACGCAGTTATATTACAGGGATTTGAATGGTACTTGCCAGATGATGGCAATCATTATAATAAATTAAAGGAGATGGCAAAGCACTTTGCTGAAGTAGGTTTTAATGCAGTGTGGCTTCCGCCTTTTTGTAAAGCCACTGGAACGAATGATGTGGGATATGGAATTTATGATCTGTATGATCTTGGAGAGTTCGATCAAAAGGGAAGTGTTAGAACTAAATATGGTACGAAAGAGGAACTTATTTCAATGATAGAAACTCTTCATGAAAATAATATTGCAGTCTATGGAGATATTGTTTTAAATCACAAGGCTGGAGCTGATGAAGAGGAAACTTTTAAAGCTATTCAAGTTGAAGAAGTGGATAGAAATAAAGAAATTGGAGAGCCTCACGACATTAAGGCTTGGACCAGGTTTACTTTTCCAGGGAGAAATGGGAAATATTCAAAATTTATATGGTTTTTTGAACATTTTTCTGGTGTGGATTACGACTCTTTAAATGACGTTAAAGGTGTATTTAAAATTGTTGGCGATGGAAAGGGATGGGACTGGGGAGTGTCCAATGAAAAGGGCAACTTCGACTATCTTATGTTTGCAGACATAGATCACAATCACCCTGATGTAAGAAAAGAACTTTTCAACTGGGGATACTGGATTATTGATGAACTCAATCTCGATGGAATGAGATTTGATGCCTTAAAACATATTGGCGACAAGTTTATTTTAGATTTTTGCAATCACATTAAGGCAAAGGAAGATTTAAAGGAAGACTTTTATCTATTTGGTGAATATTGGTTAAACGATCCAAATACAGTTAATGGATATCTATATGACACCAAGTACGATTTAGATTTATTCGACGTAGGACTTCATTATAATATGGTGGAGGCTTCAAAGAATAGTGAATACGATATAAGGCAAATTTTTGACAACACCTTGGTTAAGGAGCATCCAAATCTTGCCGTTACATTTGTAGATAACCATGACTCACAACCAGGGCAGGCCCTTGAATCTTTTGTAGAGGATTGGTTTAAGAAGATTGCCTATGGAATAATTCTTTTACAGAAGGATGGTTATCCAACTGTTTTTTGGGGAGACTACATGGGAATGGGGGAACCTGTAAACTCAGATGGACATAAAGATATGATTGAAAATCTTATGTTTATTAGACGTGAGTTTGCCTACGGAGAACAAGACATGTACTATGAGTCAGATAAACTTATTGGATTTGTAAGACGTGGTGATGAAAAACATTCAAGAAAACTTGCGGTGCTAATTTCTACTGGAGACATGGCAACATTGAAGATGTTTGTAGGAAAAGAGGAAGCAGGAAAGATTTATAAAGAATACACTGGTGACAATTCAAATGAAATAACCATTGACGAAGAGGGCTTTGGTGAATTTGAAGTAGGCCCAGGAACTATAACTTGTTGGAGTGATAAAGATGAATAAAAACAAAACCAGAAATATTACACATTTCACTATGGAAGAACTAAGGGAGGCTACTCATAAGAAGCTTCATGATAGAGATGTTCATGTACAGGACATTGCAAATATTGTATATGAATTACAAAAAGATTACTTTGAAAATTTGACACCAGAAATTTGTAGAGACAATGTTATGGCAGTGCTTTCAAAAAGAGAAGTATGTCACGCAATACTAACAGGTATTGCTTTAGATGAAATGGCTGAAAAAAATCTACTTGAAGACCCACTTCTTACGATTGTAAAAAACGATGAAGGGCTTTATGGTATTGATGAAATAATTCCCCTTTCAATTGTAAATATATATGGTTCAATCGGCCTTACAAACTTTGGATATCTTGATAAGGAAAAGCTTGGAATCATAAGAGATTTGGGCCGCAGCAGCAAGTAGGCTTGCCCATGGCAGGAAATAACTTTTACGCTGTTAAAGTGGGCAGAAATCCCGGCGTTTATAGAACTTGGGATGAATGTAAAAGAGAAACTGATAAGTTTAGTGGAGCTATTTATAAAAAGTTTAAAACGAGAGAAGAGGCAGAAAACTTCATTAGTGGAGAAAAATCATTAAATAGAGAAGTTGAACACCATGATGTTCCTGATGACGAATTAGTTGTGTACGTTGATGGCTCATACAATGTTAAAACAAATGTGTGTGGCTATGGGGTAGTGCTTTTACTAAAAGACGGAGTTAAAGAACACTTTGGAACGGTTCAAAGACCTGAGTATGCACAGTATAGAAATGTTACTGGTGAAATTTACGCAACCATATATGCAATAAAAAAAGCAATAGAAATGGGATTTAAAAAAATCCATATTCACTATGACTACGAAGGCATCAGTGCATGGGCCCTGGGAAATTGGAAGACCAACAATGAACTTACAAGTTCTTACAGTAGGGAGTTCAGCAGTCTAAAAAAGAATATAGATGTAAAATTTATTAAAGTAGAGTCTCATACTGGAGTAAAATATAATGAACTGGCAGACAAATTGGCAAAAAAAGGCGCGGGAGTACAATGAAAATATTAATTGTAGGTGCAGGAAAACTTGGTGTTTACTTAGCGAGCTTTCTTGAAGAAAAAGGTCATGAAGTGGATATTATCGAAAATGACAGGGACAGACTAAATCGTGTATTAAAGTATAATACATTTAACATAACTCTTGGAGATGCAACTGATACAAGAGTCTTAGAAGAATCAGATATTGAAGATGCTGATGTGTTTATAAGTACCACATCTAACGGAGAGATGAACATGATACTTTGTCTTATGGCAAAGAAACTTGGTGCAAAGAAGACCATTTGTATTTGCGATAATGATAAATATTTAGATCATGTAGAGTTTATGGGAGAGATATTGAACATAGATTTGATTATAAATCAAAAACTTGAAACTGCAAGGTACATTCTTCGTGAAATCTATTCTCCGGAAGTTATAAGAGTTGATACCATTGACCACGGTAAGATGCGTATGGTGGAGATGAAAGTTGGAGAAAAAGACGAAATGGCATCTCATAGTCTTTTAGAGCTTTCTAATATCCTTCCTAAGAATATGCTTGTGGCAGGGATTTCTCGTGATTCAAAAGTTATTATTCCAAGGGGAAATGATAGAATTATTGAAGGTGACATTATACACCTTATCTCAAGTAATGATAATTTTATAAAGTTTTTTGGTAGACGAAATGGAATTTCACCAGGAGAGACTTTTTTTATAATTAGTGGAGGACTTTTAACCTATTTCCTTGTTGAAAGACTGGAAAGGTTTGGTCATCAGGTCAAGGTGTTAGAAAAAGATAAAGACTTAATCAATCTTTTAAGGCGCGACTTTCCAAATTGTGAAGCCGTGTATGACGAAGGCTTTGACATTAATGCTTTGGAAAGAGAAAATATAACAGATTATGAGAATCTAATTTTACTTTCAAAGACAGATGAAATAAATTTTGCACTTTCACAAATTGCTAAAAATATTGGAGTTAAGAAGATATATGCAAGCATATATAGTAAGAATTTGTTAAAAAATATTTCTTCAAACTGTATTGACTTGGCATTTTCGGAACAGGAAGTCGTATTAAATATAATTAAAAACTTTATTGAGATTAACGATAGCTTTGAAGATGCAAAAGTGGGAACTCTTAAAAATATTTCTAAGTCAAAGATAAAAATTGACGAAGTGTTAGTAGATAAGGAAAGCAAATATGTGAACAGACTGATTTCTGATATCCATATGCCAGAAGATAGATTAATTGCCTTCGTAGCAAGAAAAAATAAAATATTAATTCCAAATGGAGACGATATTATAAAACCTAAGGATGTTCTTATAATAATTTCAGAAAGAGTATAGAAAAAAATCATGCAATAAGATTTAAAATCTTGTATAATTTCATATGTAATAAATTTTTAGGAGGGAAAAATGTCAGAAAAATTAGCTAAGTTTTTCAAACTTAATGAGCGAAAGACAGATGTTCGTACTGAAGTCATGGCAGGTATTACAACATTTATGACTGTGTCATATATATTAGTTGTAAATCCATCCATACTTTCAGAAGCAGGAATGGACAGAGGTGCAGTGTTTACAGCCACCATACTTGCGTCAGTAATTGCAATTTTACTTATGGGGCTATATGCCAACATGCCATTTGTATTGGCACCAGGCATGGGACTAAATGCATTCTTTACCTATTCTGTTGTGCTTAAGATGGGAAAGAGCTGGCAGTTTGCACTTACAGCAGTATTTTTAGAAGGATTAATATTTATTTTATTATCATTTTTTAAGGTTAGAGAAGCAATCTTCAGTTCAATACCACTTTCTTTAAAGAAGTCGGTGTCAGTAGGTATTGGTATGTTTATTGCACTTGTAGGACTTACTTCAACAAATCTTATAGTTCAAGGAGATGGAGTTATCCTTGCCCTTGGAGATATCTATTCCAAAGAAGCTATAGTTTTCTTCTTTGCATTCTTGGTTATGGGAATACTTTCCACAAGAAATGTAAAGGGGTCATTATTAATCGGTATAGTAGCATCAACAGTCCTTGCACTTATACTTGGAGTTACAAAGCTTCCTGAATCAGGAACTATATTTTCACTTCCACCAAGCCTAAGCCCAATTGCATTTAAACTTGAAACACACAATATATTTACATGGGAGATGTTGATGGTAGTCTTTACATTTTTATTTGTAGATATATTTGACACAGTTGGAACACTTACAGGTGTTGCAGCAAAGGCAGATATGCTTGATGAAAAGGGAGATCTACCAGGTGTGTCAAAGGCATTAATGGCTGATGCAATTGGAACAACATGTGGAGCTCTTCTTGGAACTTCTACAGTTACAACCTTTGTTGAATCTGCATCAGGAGTTGCAGAAGGAGGAAGAACAGGTCTTACATCTCTATCTGCAGGGGCTTTATTTTTAGTTTCACTATTCTTCTTCCCACTATTTTCAATTGTGCCACCAGCAGCAACATCAGCGGCACTTGTAATAGTTGGAGTGTTTATGATGAGTCCAATCTTGGATGTGGATTTAAATGATTATTCAGAAGCCATTCCATCATTTATAACAATTATAATGATGCCTTTTGGATATTCAATAGCTGAAGGTATATGCTTCGGTATGATATCATATGTAATTTTAAAACTTGCAGGAGGAAAGAAGAAAGACGTTTCTCCATTAATGGTAGTGCTTGCAATTGTATTTTTAATTAAATTACTTGCGCCAAAGATTTTTGGATAAAAAATAGGGGTTACCGATTGGTAGCCCCTTATTTTTAAAATATTTTTGCTTTATTTATCATTTCATTTTTCATTTCCCAAAGTTTTTGAGATAGGTCAACGATATAGATGTGAGGAAATTCAAAACGTTGAACTTCTTCCCAAAGTGTATCAACTTCTCTTTCCTTGTTTTTCTTTATATCCTCAAGGGAAGGCAAATCGTAAACCAGTTCTCCTTTTTTAAAGATTGGAACTAAAAGTTTCTTTGCGTGGAAATTTTTTAAAGTCTTTCTCTTCCATGTGTGCACTGGATGAAATATTTCAATTTCATCATCTTCAATCTCTTCTTCGTGAAGACAAACCAAATCTGCTATGGCTTTGTTGTCACTGTTGTCATAAAATCTATAAACTTGTTTAAAGCCTGGTGTAGTTATTTTTTCTACGTTTTCACTAATTTTAATCTTAGGTGTGATATTGCCATCTTCTTCCGTTGCAACAAGTTTATAAACTCCACCAAACACTGGATGTGACATGGATGTAATAAGTCTTTCGCCAACTCCGAAAGAATCTACCTTTGCACCTTGATCCAGCATATCTTTTATTTTAAACTCGTCCAATGCAGAAGAGGCAACTATTTTACAGTCTTCATATCCTGCTTCGTCAAGCATCTTTCTTGCCTTTTTGGAAAGATATGCAATGTCGCCACTGTCAAGTCTAATTCCTGAAGGCCTTTTGCCCATTGGTTTTAAAACTTCGTCAAACACCTTTATTGCATTTGGTATTCCAGACTTCAATGTGTCATATGTGTCCACAAGTAACGTTGTATCATCTGGGAAAGTTTCTGCATAGGCTCTAAATGCCTCATATTCATTTTCAAACATCATAACCCATGAGTGTGCCATTGTACCAAGTGCTGGAACTCCAAATAGTTTGTCAGCGTATGCATTTGCACTTCCTACAACTCCGCCAATGTATGCAGCCCTTGCACCAATTGTAGCAGCGTCTGCACCTTGTGCCCTTCTTGATCCAAACTCCATAACAGCTCTTCCATCTGCGGATTTAATAATTCTATTTGTCTTTGTAGCGATTAGGGTTTGATGATTTATAAGTATTAGGGACATTGTTTCAATCATCTGTGCTTGAATAGCTGGACCTCTAACTATTAAAAGGGGTTCATTAGGAAATACGACAGTTCCTTCTTCCATTGCCCAAATGTCACATTCAAATTTAAAATTTTTTAGATAATCAATAAATTCGTCAGAGAAGATGCCCTTGCTCTTAAAATATTCTATGTCATCTTCTTCAAAGTGTAAGTTTTTAATATAATCTACAAATTGTTCAAGACCAGCAAAGATTGCAAAACCACCGTTATCTGGAACAGATCTAAAGTATAGATCAAAGTAGGTTATATGTTCATGTACTTTTTCTTTTAGGTAACCATTTGCCATTGTAAACTCGTAGAAGTCTGCAAGTAGTGACAGGTTACGCTCCTCTTTCCAATTAATCATTTCGTCCTCCTTTTGGGTATAGATATATTATACCCCTTTTAATAAAAACTGTAAGGGGTATAATATAAGTAGTAACAATTATCAATAGAAGGAAGGGTGATGCTTTGAAAAAGTTAAACATAAGAGTAGAGGGGATGACCTGTGAAGCATGCTCTGCGAGAATTGAAAAGGTACTTTCAAAGATGGACGAAGTTGAAAGTGTAAATGTAAATTCTGTCACAGGACTTGCCACTGTGGAATTAAATTCAGAAGAAAATATTAATGAAATTCCACACAAAATTGAAAAGGCTGGGTATGAAGTGCCTTTGCAAACTGTCAAGCTTGACATTACAGGCATGAGCTGTGAGGCATGTGCTGCAAGGATAACAAAATTATTAAATAAGCTTCCCATTGAAGAAGCCGTTATAAATTCAATAACAAACTCTGGCGTGGTGCGTTTTAAAAACGGCCTTGTAACTGAGGAAGAAATTATAAAGCAGGTTGAGAAGGCAGGTTATGGTGCCACCGTAGTTAAAGATGAAGACAATGTTATAAATCGTGATGACAATGAGTTAAAGGGATTAAAGAGGGACTTAATCATCTCTCTAATATTTACAATACCACTTTTTTCTGCAATGTTCTTTCATATGGCAGGAGTTCATACAATACTTTCAAATGGATGGGTGCAACTTGCCCTTGCAATTCCAGTTCAGTTTTATATTGGAAGAAGATTCTATAGAGGAGCCTTTAATTCGGTAAGAGGTGGAGGAGCCAATATGGATGTACTAATAGTTATGGGTACGTCTGCAGCGTTTTTCTTTTCCCTATATCACACCATTATTGGATCAAGTGAACTCTATTATGAATCCTCTGCAGTGATTATAACTTTAATTCTACTTGGAAAATATTTTGAAAAGAGAGCAAAGACAAGAACTACAGATGCCATAAATAAGTTAATGGAGCTACAGGCAAAGACTGCAGTTGTTGAAAGGAATGGCGAGGTTATAGAGATACCCATAGAAGAAGTTGTAGTAGGAGATATAATCGACGTTAGGCCGGGAGAAAAAGTTGCAGTTGATGGAAAAATTATTTTTGGAGAAACCTCTATTGATGAAGCTATGGTAACGGGAGAGTCCATTCCAAGTGAAAAAACAGTTGGCGACGAAGTTATTGGTGGAACCATAAATAAAAATGGATTTATAAAGTTTGAAGCCACCAAGGTTGGTAAGGACACAATGCTTTCACAAATTGTAAAGCTGGTTGAACAGGCACAGGAACATAAGGCGCCGGTACAAAGACTCGCAGACAAAATAGCGGGAATTTTTGTGCCATCAGTAATTGTAATTGCAATTATTACATTTGCTCTAACATGGTTTGTAAAAAAATCAATCGACCCTGCCATAATGCACGCAGTTGCAGTTTTAGTAATTGCCTGCCCATGTTCCCTTGGCCTTGCCACACCAACAGCAATCATGGTTGGGACAGGACGTGGGGCAAACCTTGGAATATTGATAAAGTCAGGAGAATATTTAGAAAGGGCATGTAAAATCGACTCAGTTGTATTCGACAAGACTGGAACCCTAACTGAAGGAAAACCCGTTGTAAAGTCAGTTGAAAATTATTCCCATATGAATGAAGACGAGATGCTTAAAATATTTTCGTCATTAGAGAACGCATCACAACATCCACTGGGAGAAGCTGTGGTAAATTACTGCAAGGAAAAGGGAATTGAAACTGTTGAAGTTTCAAATTTTAATTCACTAACAGGCATGGGAGTTTCTGGAACTATAAATGAAGCTAAATACTTTATCGGAAATAAAAAGCTTATGGATGAAAAAAATATTTCCTACTCTTTAGAAGATATAGAAATGCTTCAGGAAAAGGGAGAGACTCCACTAATGCTATTTGACGAAAAAAAACTTCTTGGAATAATTTCTGTTGCAGATGAAGTGAAAGAAAGTTCTAAAGGGGCAATAGAAAAACTCCATGAAATGGGTATAGAAATTTATATGATTACAGGAGACAGCAAGAGGGCAGCAAATGCAATTGGAAAAAGCCTTGGTATCGAAGGAGTTTTTGCAGAAGTATTGCCACAGGACAAGTCAGATAAGATAAAAGAGATAAGGTCTGATGGAAAAGTTGTAGCTATGGTAGGAGATGGAATTAATGATGCACCAGCACTGGCAGAGGCGGACATAGGCTTTGCCATTGGTACAGGAACTGACGTAGCCATCGAGGCATCAGATATAACTATAATAAATGGAGACATATACTCTGTTGTTAAAGCTATAGAACTTTCAAAGAGGACAATGAGAACCATAAAACAAAATCTATTCTGGGCATTTTTCTATAATGTAATAGGAATACCAATTGCAGCACTGGGATTTTTAAATCCAATGATTGCGGGAGCTGCAATGGCCTTTAGTTCTGTTTCAGTTGTAACCAATTCACTTAAATTAAAATCATTTAAATAGGAGGAAAGTATGGAAACAATATTAATCATTGACGGAATGACTTGTTCACACTGCGAATCTTCAGTGACAAAGGCATTAAAGGAAGTTTCAGGTGTTGAAAATGTAGATGTGGACCTTTCTACAAAAGAGGTTAAAGTAACTCATAATGATGTATCAAATGAGAAACTAAAAGAGGCAGTGGAAGACATTGGCTTTGACGTTTCTGAAATAAAATAAATAGGTAAGGGAAGTTGTTACAAGACGACTTCCCTATTTTTTATAAAAATACTTGACATATTCTTTGAAATTTGATGTAATATTATATTTACCAAAATTGATTTATATACTATAATGATATTAGAGGTGAAAAAATGTTTGAAATAGGAGATAGAATAGTTTATCCGATGCATGGGGCAGGAGTTATAGTTGAAAAGACACTAAAAACCATACTTGGAGTAGAAAAAGAATACTACATTCTCTCAATTCCCGTTGGAGAAATAAGAATATCTGTTCCTATAGATAAGATTAATGACATGGGAATAAGGACCATTGTAGATGAATCTGAAATAGAAAACATTCTTGAAATATTAAAGCTAAAGGATGTAGAAATCAATTCCAATTGGAATGCAAGATATAGAGAAAATCTTGAAAAGCTTCGTTTAGGAGAACTTGAAGGCATTGCGGAAGTGTTTAGAGATTTATACACTTTAGATCTTGATAGAGGTCTGTCCATGGCAGAAAAAAAACTTTTACACAGTTCAAAGAAGATGTTAATTTCAGAACTTTCGGTTGTAGAGGGTAAGAAAGTGGCTGAAGTTGAAAAAAATTTAGAAAATTTATTTAAAAATGAAGAAAAATAAAAGGAGGTGTTATTTTGGCTAAAAGAGTAGTCAATATACTTATGACTCTCTTAGGGGCGATTTTTGGTTTCACCATAGTCTACTTGATTGACAAGACTAAAGTTATTTCAGGATTACCAAAGTATTGGAGAATAGGCATATATGTTTTAGGTATTATTATTTTTGCTATTATTTTTTATAATTTTTTTCCAAAGATGTTAAAGGGCTTAGAGAAATCTACTGAAAAAGCTTCTACACATATGAAAAAGCTTTCTGTTCAAGAACTTATCAGTACGGCAGTAGGCACTATTTTAGGAATTTTCGTGGCTTTTCTAATTTCAATGTTGATAATCCAAATAAAACTACCAGTTGTTGGAAACGTTCCATTTATTATACTCTCTATAATAATTTACATTACACTGGGATACATAGGTATGAGACTGGGTATGCAGTGGTTTAGAGAAACAGGAAGTATTATAGATAAGATAAAAGCTGGTATAGATAGGCCTGTCAAAGAGACTTCAGATGATTTGATAAAGATATTAGATACTTCTGTAATTATAGACGGTAGAATCAAAGATATTATTGACACAGGATTTTTAGACGGTAAGATTGTAATACCGATATTTGTACTTGAGGAGTTACAACATATTGCGGATTCTGAAAATGACTTGAGAAGAAAAAAGGGCAGAAGAGGTCTTGATATACTTCGAATGATTCAAAATGAATCAAGTTTACCTGTGGAAGTATCCCATAAGAGATATCGTGAAATAAAAGAAGTTGATTCAAAACTTTTACAGATGGCGCTTGACGTTGGTGGAAAACTTGTAACTAACGATTACAATTTAAACAAGGTTGCAGCAGTTAGAAATGTTGAAGTATTAAACATAAACGAACTCGCAAATGCAATGAAATCCATAGTTATACCTGGAGAGCAGATGACAGTTACAATAATCAAAGATGGAAAAGAGTCTAACCAAGGTATTGCATACCTAATAGACGGAACTATGGTTGTTGTAGAAGACGGTAAAAAATATATCGGACAGACTGTTGATGCAACAGTTACATCGGTGCTTCAAACAGCGGCGGGTAAGATGATATTTGTGAGAATTAATTAAAAAAATAAAGGAACAAAATAAACTGTTGGGTAGTATGAATTAATCATATGAACTCAACAGTTTTTTTGATGAAATTTGTATTTGTTTTTCATATTCATATTTTAAATTTATTGTAAAGAAGTAACTAAAGTAAAAGGTAAGATTATTTATAGGAGGCTCATGCCTCCTAAGTATTTAATGAGTCTATTGATAATTTTACTATATTTTTCTTTCTGATATTGGTGGGGACAATATTATTTTTTCAAAATGTACTCCATCACTTAAATCAAGAATTGCAAAACTTGTAGGGTCATAATTATATTTTGCTATTGTGGGGCTGCCTGGGTTAAAATAATGAACACCATCTATTACTTCATCATGGTACACATGGGTATGACCAAATAAACAGATATCGAAATTTTCTTTTTTTGCTTTTTCTTGAAGTCTTTTTAAATCATCTTCAACTCTATACTTGTGACCGTGGCAGGCGAATATCTTATATCCATTTATTTCGACAACTGCTTCATCTTCATATTTATCGTAGATTTTAAAGTCATTATTTCCCAATACGCTTACACATTTTAAAGAAGTCTTCTCTTCAAGTACGGGACCATCCAAATAAAAATCTCCTAAAAAAATTATGTATTTTGTTTTAAATAAATTAATTTTAGACAATCACAAAAACTTCATATAAAATTCACATAAAGCTGATAATATAATCTTAAGGAGAGAGGAATGGCAAATATATTATTATTGGAAGATGAAAAAAATATAAGGGAAGTATTGGTTGAATATTTAAAAGTTTCTGGAGCGACCACATTTGAAGCTGAGGACGGCAACAAAGCAGTTGAAATATTAACACAGGAAGAAATAGACTTGGCAGTTTTAGATATTATGGTTCCAGGGATGAGTGGAATTGATGTTTTATCTTTTATCAGGGACAATCCCAAGACAAAAAATATTGGGGTAATTATGCTCACTGCCCTGGATGACATAGGTACTCAGGTGTCTGCTTTTAATAAGTTTGCTGATGAGTATTTAGTAAAGCCAGTGTCACCGATTATTTTAATAAAGAGAATTGAGACTTTACTTCGTCGTATTAAACCTAATGTATTAATTAATCATGAATTTATTATGGATGAAGAGTCTTATACAGTTTATGTTGACGAAGAAGAAATTCCATTTACTCTAAGTGAATTTTTAATTCTTCAAATGCTCTACAAAAATAAGAATAAAGTATTAAATAGGGAACAACTTATTATGGGAGCTTTTAATGAGGACTATATTGGTAACGACAGAATAATTGATGCTCATATAAAAAATATTAGAAAAAAATTGGGAAAGGATTATATCAAAACCGTTATTGGAATAGGATATAAATTTAGTGAAAATGAAGTTAGGTAAGAAAAATTTAATTTACAGCATTTTGCTTGCTGGGACAATTTTGATAATAATAGTTTCCTACTTGGCGTTTCTATTACCAAATCTGTATGTAGATAATAACATTGAAAGCATTACTGAAGAGATAAAAAAATCTCATTTTAAAATGGTAAGTGGCAGTGAGGATTTAAAAAAAATAAGTAAACTTGGTAATCAGATATTTATTGAAACTGATAAGGGTTTTAATGAAATAAAGTTAAACTCCATCGGTTTAAAGGGAAAAGTAGACATTAGCGGTTCTGAAATACAGAAAAGTCTTAAAAAAATTGAAGAGATTTCGCTTAAGAATGGTAAGAACCGAAAAATGGATGACAAAGATGTAGATGAAATAGATAGGGAAGTAGGTAAAATTGGAAACTACATTCAGGACAATTTTAAAATCGAGGGAATTAATACAGATTTAAAATTTAGCGAAGCTTTTAAAAGACCTGATGAAAATTCATATACTGATTTTAAAAAACTAAATAGCAACACTATTATGTTAAGTCTTGGTTATAGGGAGGAAAATGTGGCTGAATACATTAACTGCATTTTAATTACCAATGAAGAAGGTTTTTATAAAGTTTCCCTTGACTCTTTTATAGCTCCAAGAATTGAAGATTTACTTCCAGTGGTTCTATCAAGCATTCCAATGATTGTTTTAGTTTTGATATTACTTGTAATAGTTGTTTCAAGTCTTTATTCAAGGAGAATTGTAGGACCAATTGTAAAGATTCAAAGGTTTAGTGAAGTCTCAAAAAATTCAACGCCAAATTATAATTCCATTAACTTTGATGGAAAAGATGAAATTGCTACTCTTAGTAAAAATATAGTTGAGATGGACAAAAGTTTAAGAAAAAATATTGAAAAGCTTAGGGTTGAAGGAGAGAGGAAAGAAGTCTTCACAAGATCTGCAACCCACGAACTAAAGACTCCTATTGCAGCTTCAATCCTACTATGTGATGGCATGATTAACAATCTTGGAAAGTATGAAGACAGGGATAAGTATCTAAGAGTTTTAAAAAGTGAACTGTTAGAAATGAGTACCATGGTTTCAGAAATTCTTCTAACTACAAAGGAAATTGGAGAACTTTCTTTTGAAGATATTAATCTAAGAGATACTTTTGAAAAAGAGATTTCAAAGTATAAACTTAAAGCTGGTGACAAGAATTTAAAAATTAATTTAAATGGGGATGGCGTTTTAAATACTGACTCAGAAATATTTAGCAGAGTCGTTGACAATATTTTGGAAAATGCCATTAACTATACAAGTGAGAATGGTTTTATTGACATAGAGCTTGGAGAAGGAATAAGTATTTACAATGAAGAGGCGACCATACCAGCAGATATTGAAAAATCTATAATGGAACCTTTTGTATCTTCAACTGAAAATAAGAGCAAAGGACTGGGACTTTACATTGCAAAGTACTATTCTAACTTGATTGGACTTGAGATTGAAGTGAAAAATAAAAATAATGGAGTAATAACTGCTTTAAGGAGGCGAAAAGATGATTAAGATTGGTAATCTTAAAGTTAAATATGGTGATTTTACAGCACTTGCCATTGAAGATGAAATAATTATTGATAAGAATAAAAAACTTGGTATCTTAGGATCTAATGGAGCGGGTAAAACTACATTAATCAATGCCATAATGGAGCTTGTTCCATATCAAGGAAGCATTGTAAAGGATATTCCAACAAATGAAATCGCAGTTCATATGCAATACAACAACTACCCAGAAACCATAGCGGTTAGAACTGTTATGGAAGCAATTATTGGATGTAAGCTTGAAAAGAATGAAAAGATTATGCAGTTAATAAAGTTTTTTAAGTTTGAATCGGCACTTAAAAAGACCTATAAGGATCTTTCTGGAGGGCAAAAGCAAAGACTGACAGTGATTTTAGTTCTTGCACAGGAGAGTCCACTTACGATTTTTGATGAAGTTACTTCAGGACTTGACTTTCAAACCAGAACTTCACTTATGGAACTTTTAGAAAAATGGTATAGGGATAGGGATGACACTTTGATTTTAGTTTCCCATTACTATGATGAACTGGAGAGACTTGTGGATGATGTACTAATTTTAGAAAATGGAAAAGTTGTAGATTATGATTCAAAAACTTCTCTATTTAAAAAGTATTGTGGAGATAGAATAATTTCATTTAGTGCTTTGGATTATGATGAAGAACTTATGAAGAAATATAAAAAGATTGAAGCACCAGAAGGTCGAGTTGTAATTTCCATAGACAATGACGAAGAGGAGCTTGAACTTGGAAAGCTTTTAGTTCAAAAAGATATCGACTTTGAAAGGACATCCAATGATATGGAAGTAATGTATATAAATGCATTGAGGAGGAAGTAATGAAAAGGAACAACTTTAAATACTTGGTTATAATGGAACTTAAAACCATGATGAAAAATGTACTATTTTTAATATTTGGACTTTTCTTACCATTATTTCTTTTAATAATTATCGGGAAGAATGGTTTAGAGGGAGTGCCAAAGGAAATGCTTCCAGATGTACAGACAGCTTTGTTCTTGGGATTTTGTATCGTAATACCTTTTTCTGCAATGCACATTGGATATGCGGCAATGTATGCGGAGTCACTTGAAAAAGATATACCACTTCGCTTAGAACTTTTCGGAAATAGTCCAAAGAAACTTTTCTTTGCAAAGCTTGTTTCAAATTTAATCTACGTGACAATCGATTTAGTGGTATATATTATAGTTTCTGCGACAGCCCTTGAAATAAAAAAACCTTCAGTCATGGGATTGATAGGCTCTTTGCTATTATTTTATATATTGGCAACTCTCTTTATGCTACTTGCCCATGGAATTGCATATGGGACAAGAAAGTTTGGAACAACATATGCCTTTACAATGAGTTTTTACTTTTTCGCCATGGTCACTTCTGGACTGATGGGAGTGAGAAAGGAATCACTACCAAAGGTTTTAAACACAATTGGAAGACTGTTCTTACCAATGTACCACATAGGGGATGAAAAGTTTTTAGATTTCTACTTGGGAAAGCCTTATAACTTGGCACCACTGGTTCAGTCTACCATTACATTTGGGGCAATTGTAATTCTGATATTTATAGGAGCCCATAAGTTTAGAAAAAGGGTTGGGGAGTATAAAAAAATAGGATAATTATAAATTTAAATTTAGAGAAGCTGATTGAAACTTCAGCTTCTTTTTTTGAGATGTTTCGCCTGGCTACCCTCGCACAACATGACAGTGGTGGGGTGTTTTCGTTGTATTTTAGTCATTTTGTCCCTCGATATGTCATTCTGAGCGTAAAAATTTCGGAGAAATTTTAAGTCGAAGAATCTTATTTTTGTACTAATACGACCCCGTCTTTATTTCACTTAGAAATGTAAATCACCATGTTATGTCATCCTGAACTACAAATTTGCTACGCAAATTTGTAGCTGAAGGATCTCGCTTTTTTCCTTCGTCATGAATCAACTTGTTGTGTTTTTTTGTATAAAAGTTTTTGTGAAAGTTTTTTAGTGTGCTATGTAGGGTTACACCCTTCTACCTGGTTATTTTTAATCATTATCAAGGGGGAAAAGGAACCTTTTCGTACGGTTCCTATCCCCCTTGAGACCCCCTTTACCTCCCAACGACTCGGGGAAACCCCGAGACCCCTTTGGGAAAGTGGAAGAAAATCTTGTTGGATTTTCTGCTTTGGTAATTTTGTTTTGTAAAATTTTAAATAACTACTTTATTATTTCTAATACAATTTTTTGCTTTACAGAGATGTTTCGACTCACTACGCTTCATCAACATGACAGTGATGGATTATTCAAAATTTTTAGAAATTTTATCTTAATTTTTGTTCTATTTTTAAAAATCTCGTTTACCATATACAAATTAAATCACTTAAATGCAAGTTGAAAAAACGGCTTTTATAGATTACAATATTAGTAAATATACTAAAGTGCAATTAAGAGTTAAAGGGTAGGAATGTTCGATAAAAAATATTTCTAAGCACATGGTATGATGAATTAAAATATATCTAAAAAATAGGAATTATAGAATAATGGATAGGAGGAAGAAAGTTGAAGAAATTTGTTAAACAGGGTTTAAGTGGTTTATTAGCAGTTATTATGCTTTTAACTGGAATGCCTTTAAAAAGCTTTGCAGCGGCTACAGTTAATCACGATGATCTAATTAATCAAAAATCTCGATATGTTAACGAGATGAAGGTTAATCCAGTTACTCTGGAGGAGGGCAAAAAGGCTGAGGATTATATTAAAAATCCAGCTATGCCAAAGTTATTCACCATGCGTGCAGATTTTAAAGTGCCACGTAATGATGAAGAAATTGTTGGATACCAACCATATATTGCCACAGTTGGTGACAAGGACTACACTTATAAAGATATTAATGGTGTAGATGGAAAAGAGGTGTTAACGGATGAAGAAAAGTCTAAGATAGATAAAAAAATTAATTTGCCTGGTATTGATGGATACACCGCACCGACACCAAGTTTTCATGTTAATTATGATTATATTAAGAATAATGCAGAAAAAGGAAACTTAGATGGCAATGAATATAAGGGTGAACATCCATATCTTTATATTCCAAAACAGGGAACTATAAGGATAAAGCACACTTTCCAAATGTTAGAAAATCGAGATAAGTATGGTAAAAAAGATGGAGAAACTGACGATATCTACACATATCAAACAGGTGTTACGGGAACAGCTGTCACTATAAAGGCTTTAGAAGGGGAACAGATTTCTGGATACGTTCCTGAAGTAAATGTTCTAACAACACAAGTGCCACAAAATTCAGCTGATTTTGAAATAGAAATGCGTTATAACCGTGCTATTTTTGACGTGAAATATAATTCTAATGGTGGTACTGACTTGCCAGGAATGACTCTTATCTATGGACAAACCATTCCTAAATTAAATTTTGATATTAAAAAGTTGGGTTCTGATTTACAAGGTTGGAAGGTGAATAAGGATATAACTTATACTGACCAATCTGGAAACAAACAAACTCTTACTAAAGATACTCTTATTAAAAAGGAAGATTTTGAAAAGGGTGGAAAATTCCAAGATGGTATAAAATATGCTATGCCTGCGGAGGATCTTACTTTTACAGCAGAGTGGACAGATAAACCTAATGCAGACTATGTAATCCAATTTTGGTCTGAAAAGCCGGATTACAATGACCAAGACGACAAGCTCCCTTTGCGTGACCGCTACGATTTTATTGGTTCAAGAAGAGTAGATGGTGCCGATACAGGTTCTATACCAAATTTAACTAATTTGGATATACATGGAATCACATTCCCGGACTTAAATGACGGTCGATTGGAAAAAGCTCAAGATAACAAAGAAGAATTTGAAAGATATTACTTCTTAAATGAAGAATTGACTAAAGAGAAAAATGCATCTGAAGACAATCCTGAAGTACAAAAATCTGTATCATCAACAGGCGAAACAGTCTACAATGTTTACTACGACCGCAGAGTCTATACCCTTTACTTTACAGCTGCTAATGAACTGGCATTTGATAATGCAGGTAGCTTTTGGCCGATTATAACAAGAGATGGAAAAGTCATAGGGAAAGAAGGATCTCCTTATAAAGTAGATGTTCGCTTCAACCAAAGCTTGGATGGAATATGGCCAAAGGATGCAGAAGTTTCAAATCTTCCGTCTGCTAGTAGCAAACCAGGTGGAGACATCGGCCTAATAGGCTGGATAATCAACAATAACGCGGGTGAATCAGTTTTTCGTGACACGCCACCCTATCGTTTAAGTGCGGAAGATTTTATCGACAGTCAAGATGTAGTGGGTACAGGAGAATTTGAGGGATATGGTCACGCAGATCAAATACCTATAGGAGAAAGTGAAACAAAAGATAGGGGAAAATATGAGATTTCCATTGGATCGACATCTTTGGACACCGCCGTTGTCCACCACATTGATATTATAAAAGACGATTTCAATGGCAAGGAACAAATTGATTATGATATGTCCTATTGGAAGAGCGATACGAATGTAGTCGAGTATCCCTTCATTTTGCCTAATCTTCAAGGCTTTACCCTTAAAGAAGATAGAAGGGAAGCAGAATGGATAGGACTAAAAAAAGGTTCGGTTGGAAATTGGCAAGCAAATAAAACTTTTGATGAATTAAATGAAGAAAGAAATGAAAAAACTCCTTTTAGAAGCGATGCCGACAAGATCGAATACATCGATAAATTCCCTTGGGGCACAAAATCCTTTGATGGGAGAAATGCCTACAATTATGCAAATTACTCTCGTAATAGTTACAAATTAAAATTAAACAACGACCCGAAGACAGTAAAAAATGACAGTGAATATGGTGAAGGTAATATTATAGATGTGCCTTATGAAAAGCCACTAAAGGATTTGAAATTAGATACAACTCATGTTCCAAAAAAACCTGATTGGGTACCTGAAAAATGGACCTTTAAAGGTTGGGCTCTTGATCCTTCTGGTGACAACTTGGTAAAAGAGGGTAATGAAACAAAACTTCACTATGACCAAGTTCTCTTTGCTAAATGGGCAGAACCGGATACTATTTGGAAGGTGAAATTTGATCCAAATGGAGGAAGTTTAAGAGATTTAACTGAAGAAAACATTAGCAATGAGTTTAAAGAACTCGAAATTGACGGTGTAACTCATACCTATCCAGAAAAAGTCGATGGAGAAGAAAATACATTTAATTTTGTCCACAAGATGACTCTTAAAGAACCTCAAGACAAATTTAAAAATATTATTGAACCTAAAAGAGATGGCTATAACTTTGCTGGTTGGGAAATTGTAAGATACAAAAAGGATGAAAAAGGTAATGATACTACGACTGTGGACACAAGTTATAAAGACTTGTATAAAGTTCCTGAAATGTATCACTTTGGTAACGAAGTTGTAGGAAATGTTCACCTTAGGGCAATTTGGAACAAACAAGACCTAATAACAGTTGATGCAATTCACCATTTCTTGGATGTAAATTACAATGAAAAATCTAAAGAAGTACAACCTCTTTATAACAGAAGGGTTGGATCTTATACAACTGGTCTTGCAAGTAGACAAGGGGATAAATATTTACTTGTTCCACAAGCTGAGTGGGAGGCCCTTGAAAACGCAAATTCTGATTATAAAAAGTATAAGGAAGAAACTAAAAGAGAAAATAGCTACAATCAAATTTTAAAAGTAAATCCTTTAAAAATTTACAATCCTCAAACGGGCGGTTCTATAGATAATCCTGATGCGAAGAACAATAGATTTGAATTCTTCTACAGACCATTTAAGGAAAGAGCTTATGAAGTAAATTATCTTGATGATAGAGGCAGAGAAGAAGTAGAAGCTTTTATGGAAAAAGCTAAAGCTTCCTATCAAAAATTAAAAGATGATAATTCTATGTCTCCAGAGGAAAAGAGCAAAGCCTATAAGGAACTTATTGCAAAGAACAAGACTGAATTTAAGGAAATAAAAGATAAATACGCTATTATTTCAAATGAAAAAGTTGTAAATGGAAAGCGTCACTACGATGCCAGAAACTTTAGAGAGATTCCTGGTTGGGTTCTAAATGACAAGCCACAACAACAATTATTCTTTGATCTATATGAAGACACAGATACCTTTGCTGGTATTAATGAAACTGGTATGGATGAAATAAACTTCTTCTACAAGGACGTAAGAGTTATTGAAGTTAAAAATCCTGATGATCCAGTTCCAGAAGGTTATGTAAGAATAAAATTTGTTGCAGAAGACGGTGGAAACTTTACGGATAGTAAGGACAATCCAGTTAAGGAACTTTACTACGATGTTATTGTTGGACTTAACTCTAATAACCTTCCAGTTCCAGAGGAAGTAAAGGAAGGGGAAACAAAAGTTGAAGGCAATTACAATATTACACCTGATGCAGGAAAGAAATTTACTAAGTGGGATAATGAAAAACTACTAAATAAAGATACAATCATAAACAAGAGTTATGTATTTACAGCCTACTTTGATTGGTCAGGAGTAAAGGTAGATGAAATTGTAAAAACAGAAGCTTACAAAGATAACAATGGCAACTGGACAAATGACTTTGCTCCAACTATTGATGAGTTAAAGAAACAAGTTAAGTGGGTTAATAAAGACGACACTGCAGGGGACTTACCAAAGGATGCAGTTATAACTATACTTGACGAGGCTGGAAATGAAATTACTCAAAATGGTATTTATGAAAAAGTTAAGGAACTAAAGAGAAACGATTCAACTGAACTTGTTAGAACTGTAAAATTCCCTGCAAAGATAAAATTTGCAGATAATTCGGTTCAAGAAATTGAAATTCCTGTAAAGATTTACAAAAATGTTTACGAAGCTTTGACATCAGGAGAAATGCCAAAGGTTTTAAAAGATGCAACAGCTTCTGGTGGCGATTTGGCAGGTGTAACTGGTAACTATGTAAAAGTTACAGTAAATCCAACAGGAAAACCTGGAGAAAAGGACTCTAAGATTTACTATGTAAATCCAAAGGCTTGGGTGGAAATTCCTGAGATTGAATTGACTGTTGAAGAAAAGAAAGATCTTGGATTCACTCATTGGTCAGCTAATAAAGACAAACAAAATGAAAATGGAGTTTATGATTTCAATAAGCGTCATAAATTCACAGAAGACACTGTTATTAAGCCTGGTTTTACAAAGGATGTTGTGCCTCAAACAGGAGAAGACAAACCTGCAATCCCTGATAATTTTGTAAAGGTAATAGTTAAAACAACAGATAAAGCAAAGACTGAATATACCAAAACATTCTGGGTAAATCCAACGAAGGAAGTAACTATTCCAGTTAAAAATCCAGTTGGAAAGACTGTAGATAAAACAGAGACACAAGAAGCTATGGCTTATACTTTCAAAGAATGGAAGTCAGATAAAGAAAATCTTGGACCTTGGACAGATTCAATTACGGCTAAGTTCACAGAAACTGAAACTGTAATTACAGCTGAATATGATGATGTAAAAAATATAATTTCTTATAATCCAGATGAACCTGTAACAAGACCAGATGGATATGTAAGAGTTTCATTTGAAGCAGAAGAAGGACTTACCCTATCAAATGTTAAATACTATTATGTAAAGGCGAATGCTGGTGTTAAACTTGGTAGCAAAGAAATTGCTAAACCAGGTGTTGATGCAAAAACAGGTTATGAGTTTACAAAATGGGATAAAGATGATGAACTTGAAATAACAGACTCTGACATTGTAGTTAAAGCTTTATCAAAAACACTACCAGACACAATTGAGAAAAAAGATGATACTGAAAAGCCAAAGAACTATGTTGAAGTTAAGTTTGTAGCAGGAGAACATGGTTCACTAAAAGATGGGGAATCAAAAATTGAAGAAAAGACTTATTTTGTAAACCCTAAAAAGTATGTGACACTAACACCACCAACTGCAGTTGGAAATACTGGATATGAGTTTGGAGCATGGGATAAGGATGCGACAATACCAACAGTTTACGAAAAAGATGTTACAACTATTACAGCACAATTTAACCAAATAGATGCAGTAAGTAAAGAAGAAAAGCCGGGATATGTAAAAGTTACCTTTGAAATTGAAGGCGAAGGTGGAAAGATTGTTGACGGAGATACTACTGTTTACTATGTAGATCCAAATCGTAAGGTTACTATTGAATCACCAAAAATAAAAGCGGAGATTGGATATAAGTTTGAAAAGTGGGATCCTGATACTTCTACTCCAACTCAATATAAACAAAAAGAAACCATAGTAAAAGGTACTTTCACAAAACTTGCCAATGTAATTCCAGGGGATCAAGAAAAACCTGAGGGATATTTAACCATAATCTTTGATAAAGGGATCCATGGAAAATCTATAACAGGTCAAACAGTTTTTTATATAAAACCAGGAACATCATTTGGAGAAATAAAAGACAGGCCTACAGCAAAATCAGAAATAGGATATAAGTTTAAAGGATGGGGAGTTTCTGATAAAAAAATATGGAGACAATTTGGAGAAACCATATATGGACGACATAGTAAGTTAGAGGATGTAATTCCAAAGACAAAGGATGATGAGTCAGAAAAGCCAGAAGGATACATTACGGTAACTTTCTCTACAGAAAAAGATGGAAAGATAAAAGACACTGAAAAAACAGAAAAAATTGTTTTTGTAAATCCAACTATTGGAGTTTCATTAGAAGGTTTTGATCCAGAAGTTACACCAAACACAGGATTTGACTTTGCAAATTGGGATACACAAATTGAAAAGAAAATCCAATATTCTGATGGAGATGTAATAAAGGCTCTTTACAACAAAAAAGATAATGTAATCCCTCAAGAAAAACCTGATGGATCAGATAAACCAGCAGGATATTTAACAGTAACCTTTGACAAAGGTGAACATGGTAAGCTAAGTGGAAAGACTGTTTATTATGTAAAACCTGGTGTAGAAGTTACAGTACCTGCACCAACAGTTACACCGGAAACTGGATGGAAACAAAAAGCTGGAGCTGAAGCTTGGGACAGTTCTTTAACTAATACCTTTAAAGAAAACGCAAAAATAACTGCACAATACGCTCCACTTGCTGATATCATTCCTGGAGACCAAGCAAAACCAGAAGGTTATGTAACAGTGTCATTTGTTGCAGATGACAATGGAAGTCTTTCAGGAACTACAAAATATTATGTAAATCCAAAAGCAGAAGTGGACTTAACAGAACAAGCAAATGGAATAGCTAAAAATCCAAACACAGGATTCACAACAGAAGGTGGAACTTGGGATAAAGAACTAAATCAAAAATTTGCTGAAAAAACTGAAATTAAATTTATTTTCAAAGCGCTTCCTGATGTTATAGACAGTGAAGGTAAGGACCAGCCAAAGGGTTATGTGAAAGTAGAATTTACAACAGATGAAAATGGAAAACTCAAAGGTGGGGATAAGACCTACTATGTAAATCCATTAAAAGAAATAAAGATTGGTTCAAAAGAACTTCCAATACCAGAACCAGAAGCAAATGAAAATTATACTTTTAATAAGTGGTTAGAAGATATTGACAAGACAGAAGTAATCAAAACCGACAAGAAGTATGTAGCAACGTTCAAACTTAACAAAGTAACTATGACATATGAAGCGAAAGATAAAACAGAAGGCACAGTACCGGAAGCATTATCCTATGACATAGGAACAGAAATTACTTTAGCCGGAGGCAATGATCTTAAGAAAGACAACTACGAATTAACTGGTTGGAAGATTGGAGAAAAAGTCTATAAATCAGGAGAAAAATATACCATCACTGAAAATACAAAAGCAATAGCAGTATGGCAAGCAGGACTTCACACTGTTCAATTTGATACAAAAGGTGCAACATTTATACCTTCACAAAAAGTAGAACACGACAAAGCAATAGGGGAAGTAAATGCACCACAAAAAGATGGATATACTTTTATAGGATGGACATTAGATGGAAATCCATTTGACCCTAAAGTAGACAAGGTTACAAAAGATATTACCCTTGTAGCACAATATGTAAAAGATATTGTTCCACAAGAAGGAGAAGAAAAACCAAATGTACCTGATAATTATGTAAAAATTACCTTTGTAATTGATGGTAAAGGTGGAAAGATTGTTGACGGAGATACTACTGTTTACTATGTAAATCCAGAAAAGGAAGTAACCATTCCTCAACCAAAAACTATATCTGAAACAGGATATCAATTTGACAAGTGGAACCCTGATACAAAAATAGCTAATAAATACACTGGAGACACAACAGTTAAAGGAAGTTTCACAAAACTTGAGGACATTATTCCAGGAACTAATGAAGATGGAAAACCAAATGCTAAACCAGAAGGATATGTAACAGTTACTTTCGTTAAGGGCGAACATGGAGAAATAACAAAAGGTCAAACTGTATATTATGTAAACCCAGAAGCAAACCCAACTAAAACTTTAGCTGATATTGAAAAGCCAAAGGTAAAAGCGGATATAGGTTATAAATTCAAGAATTGGGATTTTGCTGATACAAAAGAAATCAAAAGTGATATCACAGTAACAGCACAATATGATTCTATTGACGATGTAATACCAAAGACAAAAGATGATGAGTCAGAAAAACCAGAAGGCTATATCACAGTTACTTTTGTTAAGGGAGAACATGGAAAAGAATTAAAAGGACAAGCAGTTTACTATGTAAATCCAAATAAGGCAGTAATCCTTAAAGATAAAGCACCTACACCTGTTCCAAATAAAGGATACAAATTTGCAAGATGGGATGTATCTATTGATCAAGCAATTCAATATAAAGACGGTGCTGAAATTACCGCTCTTTACAATGATCCAGGTAATATTTCTACAACAGAAGTTGATGGATATGTAAAGGTTGAATTTAATGAAGGTAAACATGGTACTCTTGAAGGAACTACTGAGTATTGGATTAAACCAGGAGTAGAAGTAAATGTTCCAGCTCCAACAGTTACAGCGAATGTTGGTTACAAATTTGATAAATGGGACAAGAAGTTAACAGTTAATCTAAAGGTAGATGATCCAACTTATGTAATCACAGCAGGTTATACATCACTTGATGATATAATTCCTCAAAAGAATACAGATGAATCAGACAAACCAGAAGGATACTTTACAGTAACATTTAAAGCCGTTAATGGAAGTTTATCAGGAACTACAGTTTACTATGTAAAGCCTAATGTAGAAATTAATTTAACAGATACAGCTGATACAATTACTAAGACTCCAAATGTAGGTTTTATTGCTGAAGGTGGAACTTGGAATCCAGAGATAGCAAAGCAAAAGTATACAGAAGATGCCGAATATACATTTACATTCAAAGAATTACCTGATGTAATTGAAAAAGTAGATGAAAACACCAAAAAACCAGAAGGATATGTAACTGTAACTCTTATTCCAACAGATAAGGCTAAAGATGGGACAAATAAAGTTTACTTTGTAAATCCTACTAAGGAAATTACAATTACAAATAAGCCAGAAGGTAAGAAAGAAACAATTAATGGCATTGAATACACTTACGTTTTCAATGGATGGACAGTTACAAGAGGTACAATAGCATCTTGGAGTGATGAAAATATTAAGGGAACTTTTACTCAAGATACTGAAATCACTGCTAAGTATTCTACTAATGTAAAACCTGGAGAATTAATACCTGCCCCAGTTCCAAAGAAAGATGTTGTAACAGCAAAGGGCGATATACCAAAACCAGAGGATTTGATTGAAAATATTCCAGGAATTGGTAATAACCCACTACCAGATGGAACAAAAATAACTTATCAAGAACAACCAGAGTTAGATAAACCAGGGGAAACTACTGTAAAAGTTAAAATTGAATATCCAAATGGAAAAACTGTTGTAGTTGATGTACCAGTAACTGTTGTGGATAATGTTGTACCACAAACTGGAAAAGATAAACCAAATGTACCTGATAATTATGTAAAAGTTACCTTTGTAATTGACCCAGCAACAGGAGGAAAGATTGCAGATGGAGAAACAACTGTCTACTTTGTAAATCCAGAAAAGGAAGTAAAAATTACTCAACCAAAGACTGTAGCAGATACAGGTTATGAGTTTGATAATTGGGATGTAGATACTTCAACAGCTAAGAATTATAATAGCGACACAGAAGTTAAAGGAAGTTTCACAAAACTTGAGGACATTATTCCAGGAACTAATGAAGATGGAAAACCAAATGAAAAACCAGAAGGCTATATAACTGTAAGATTTTTAGTAGACAAGAATGGAAAGTTGGATGGCGAAACAATCTATTATGTAAATCCTGAAGCAAGAAAGACTATTAAGGAAATAAAGGTTCCTAATATAGTGGCAAATGCAGGATATGTAATAGGAACACCAAACTGGAAACCGGACTTAGACAGTGATGACAATGTAATAAACGAAGATAGATATTACGTTGCAAACTTGGAAACTGAAGTAATAACACCAACAGAATTTGAAATAAATTATATTTCAGGAAATCCTGAAGGTGGAACAGTTGATCCTAAGTCAGAAACAGTAATAATAGATGGTGGAGAAATAGAAGGCTCAACTGCAACGGCAACAAAAGGTTATAAATTTATTAAGTGGATTGATGCGGAAGGAAACGAAGTATCAAAAGATGAAAAATTTGTACCAGAAAAAAGAGAATCTGCAACCTACATTGCAGTATTTGAAAAGGCTGACACTGTAATAATTGTACCTTCAAAGCCAGAAGAACCAACAAAACCAGAAGGCGATAGAATTAATGGAAAAGATAGAATAGAAACAGCTATCGAAATTTCCAAGAAGTACTTTGGACAAGCAAGCACAGTAATTGTAGTAGATAGAAAAGACTTCCCAGACGCTATGACAGCATCAGTGCTATCAAAGCTATTGAAGGCACCAATACTACTAACAGAAACAAACAAGCTTGACCCAAGAGTAGCAGCAGAAATCGAAAGACTTGGAGCAAGAGATGTAATAATCGTAGGAGGAAACTCATCAGTATCAGAAGCAGTTAAAAAAGAATTAGCTAAATTTGAT
>QWCE01001733.1_pt1 | contig 31567 bp, 32 predicted proteins | sample 1972531 | NCBI WGS metagenome assembly QWCE01 (sample SAMN09866716, study PRJNA288562) | Human gut metagenome isolate term4_stool, whole genome shotgun sequencing... | reverse complement strand
TTCGATTGTTTCAAGTTTGTATTCTTCTTTTAGGAATTTATAAAATCTTGCAGCGTGTTCTCTTTCGTTCATAGCTGTTTCTCTAAAGATTGCTGCGATTTGTCTGTATCCTTCTTTTTCAGCTGTTTTAGCTGCATATGTATATCTCATGTTTGCTTGTGATTCGCCAACAAATGATGTAAGTAAGTTTTGTGCTGTTTTTGTTCCCTTTAATTCTGCCATAATAATCTCCTTTTTATTTATATTTCAACTACTGATATTCATACTATATTATTATTTATTCGTTTTGTCAAGAATGATTCTAAAGTTTTAATGAATCTAAATTTGATATATATAATCATTATCATTACATTCTTGCAATCGTTATAATTCTTTGTTTTATGCGATTAATTCCCAGTGAAATTTTTCAATAATTTATTGTTTTTTTATCCATTATATATTAACTTGCAAAAGTGATAATAGTTATCATGTTGTATAATATCCAAAAATTCTGATTATTTTCCTTTTTAATCCACGTTGTTTTTGTTATGCCATAGCCCTTTGGGGTATAATTATAAAAAGTGAAGGAGGCTATATGAAAGTAGATTTTAGCAATGTTAATTTGGAAAAATTAGAAAATTATGAAAAAAGAGCTCTAGAAGCTTTTGATACACTTATGAAAAGAGATGGCGATGGCAACGACTTTTTGGGTTGGATTGATAGACCAGTAGATTATGATAAGGATGAATTTGAGAGAATTAAGAAAGCTTCTCAAAAAATTAGAGAAAACTCTGACGTCCTTGTATCCATTGGTATAGGCGGTTCTTACCTAGGTATTAAAGCTGTTGAGGTGGCTTGCGATTCTTATTTCACTTCTGATAGAAAAACAGAAGTAATATACGCAGGTAACCAACTTTCTGGAGAATATTTGGTTGATTTACTAGCCTATCTAGAAGATAAAGATTATTCTTTAAATGTAATATCAAAATCTGGTACAACCACAGAACCAGCTATAGCTTTTAGAATTCTAAAAGAAGCTCTTGAGGAAAAATACGGCAAAGAAGAAGCAAAATCAAGGATTTTTGCAACTACAGATAGGAAAAAGGGAGCTTTAAAAGAGCTAGCCGACGCAGAAGGCTACGAAAGCTTTGTAGTGCCAGATGATATAGGCGGAAGATTTTCTGTAATATCTGCAGTAGGACTCTTACCACTTGCAGTAGCAGGTGTAGATATTGACGAATTTATGGCAGGCTTTGCTGATGGTAGAGAAAAATATACCGAAAATTCAATAGAAAATGACGCTATAAAATATGCCGCAGTTAGAAATATGCTCCACGAAAATGGCAAAGATATAGAAATTCTTTTAAGCTATGAACCAAAATTATCATTCGTAGCAGAATGGTGGAAGCAATTATACGGCGAATCTGAAGGCAAAGACGGCAAGGGACTTTTCCCAGCAAGCGTGTCAAATACTACTGACCTTCACTCCATGGGTCAAATGATCCAAGACGGTGTGAGAAATGTCTTCGAAACTGTAATCGAAGTAGAAAATGCAAAGAAAGATATCACAATAAAAGAAGACGAAAAAAACCTAGACGGTCTAAACTTCCTAGCCGGCAAAACCATGTCCTACATCAACAAGCAAGCTATGGAAGGCACAACCATGGCTCACGTTGAAGGAGGAGTGCCAAATATTAGAATAAAAATAGATGAAGTAAATGAAAGAAAACTAGCAGAACTCTTCTATTTCTTCGAAATAGCAGTAGGAGTTTCAGGCTATATGCTAGGAGTAAATCCATTTAACCAACCAGGCGTAGAAGCTTACAAAAAAGCCATGTTTAAACTTTTAGGAAAACCTGGATACTAGATAGAACAAAAGACCTCAGCCGAGGTCTTTTACTTTGTTTCTATTTATTAATCCTTATCAACTTAAAATTAGAATTTCTTATAAATATCTCATCGTGACTTATAACTACAACTAGCTTTCCCTTTTTATTGAGATTCATAATTAGGTTTAGAACCTTAGCCTTAACTTCCTTATCCAAAAAGTTTGTTGGCTCATCGAAGATATATAGGGACTTGTCAGTTTTTATGGCGTGTTTTAGCTGGGCCAATTTCTTCTGACCTGAAGATCCTTTAATTTTACCTTTTAGCATACCATACTCACTTATTAGTGGATTTGCTGGAATATAAACCAAATCATCGTATAAAAGGTTTGATGACTTATCAAGAACCTTGCCATTTATAAGAATTTCTCCTTCATACCTTGTAGTTAAATTCATTATAGCTTCTATAAGGGTTGTCTTTCCTATGCCATTATCCCCCACTATTAGGTTAATTTTATCTTTAACTATTTCTTCACTAATGGCCTGATGAAGCCTTTCTCCAGTACTTCCCAAGCTTATGTAATTTCTTAATTCTAAAGATTCTATCTTAACCGGGTCAAAGCTTACAGGAGTCATATTTATAAATTCATAATAAGAATCCATAGCAGGTTTGCCAGAGACGTATTCTCTTCTTGTATTAAATGTATCAAGCATCGGATCCCAAAGCGAGCTAATGTAGATTGAGACCGCTGCATAAGAACCAGGAGTCATCTTGCCCTTAATAATAAGGATAATCGAAATAATTGTGGTAAGGGTGATGGCCATATTTAGGGTTCCGTAGACAAAAATGTTATAAATTACACTTTCATAGCGGACCTTTGTTATGAGGTTTGTAAAAAATCCTTTAAAGAAATCCCTAATTTCTGGTAGTTGTTTATCTTCCAAAAACCTCTCTTCCTTGCTTAGGTTGTTGGAATCTAGCAAATATCCCTTCATGTTTTTCATATCGTCCAGGTGGTTTGAGGAATAATCCGAAATCTTCTCCTCACTCTTATAAGAAACCACAGCTGCTATTGGAGCAATAATTAGAAACGCAATCAAAAGATAAGGAGAGATAAAAAATACAATTATGCAGATAGCCACAAACTTGAGAGCATTTAAAAATATCCTCAGGGTGTTTTTGTAGATAAAGGGCTGGACTATTTCAAAATTTTGCCCAAGTTCCTGATTAATCCTCGCCTGGTCGATATTATAAACCTTACTGTCATAGGATTTTAGGGCCTGGTCAAGCCTTTGAAATTGGTTTAGGTAGGCCTTGGCATCATTTTTCCCAAAGAAATAATCTTCTAAGACATAAAAAATATGGATACCAATATCAAGTAAAACCATGATTCCTATGTGCTTTAAGGTCTGATCAAGGTCCTTTAAAATAGCAAAGTCAATGGCTTTTGCCGTATTAATTGGTATTAATAAACCCAAACCGATTACTACAAGCCTAATTATCAAAAGCTTGGTAAATTCTTTCTTATCAGTTAAATAAAAAAATCTCAACATTAGAAATCGCCTCCTTGAATCCTTCAAAATTTTCTATTTCCACAATTCTTTCTGATACTAATGTGAGTATAAATAAAGCTTTATTAAAAAGCATAATCCTTCTCATTTCACAATGTATATCTAACTTATTATTTTTTATATATTCCTTATATGCACAACCTCCACTACAATAGAATTGCACTGGACAATTAATATCATCGCACAAAGCTACTATAGGTTTGTAAGGATAATGACAGCATTCGCTGCTGCTTATCTCTCCAATCTTCACATTATTATCACCTACACAGGAATAGCATTTTATTATGTTACCATCTGGATCAAATGCTATTGAATTATCATTTTTAATCATGCACAATCCAGCGCTTATATAACTTTCTGGTATTCTATACGAATATTTTTCTAAAAGAAAATATAAATATAAAATCTTATTATCTATGATATCATCTTTTAAGAAATTTTCATTATCATTTTCTACATCTACATAATCACAATATACAAAGATGTCTTTTCTTAGATTAGTAGGTATTTTTTCGTTCAATTCATATACAACATTATGTATTTTTTCATGATTTAGAGCCGATAAATTTATTCTCAAAGAAAGCATTACTGATTTAGTATAATTTAACAACATAATAATGTTTTTTATTATGATATCAAAAGTGGGATTCTTGTCTTCGTCAACCCTTAATAAATTATGATCTCTTGAGTATCCATCTAAGGAAATTTGAACATTGAATTTGTAATACTCTAAAAAATCTAAAATATCTTTATTAATTAATAAGCCATTAGTGACTATGGAAAATTTAAAATCAACTATAGATAAAGCTGATAATTCCTCAACTATTTTCTTAATTTTATCAATATTTAATAAGGGTTCTCCTCCTGTAAACTCTACTTCGACCCTTCTAATCCCGGATATCTCAATATCCTTTATTATATGTTCAACTAATAATTCTGTATTTTGAATTGTAGTTTTATTTTTTATATTTCTTTCATAACAATACGAACAGGCTAAATTACATTCTGTAGTTAGTATCAAAACATAAGATAGAAGGTCATCCTCTGTTTCATATTTTTTAACCAATTCGGTCCTTTTTAAATAATTTCTAAATTCTCCATAGTTCGACAAGTTTAATTCTTCACAATCAACTAATGCCACCATGTCATTAGAAAAGCTTTTTACAGCATATTCATTATCATTAATTTTTAGTGCTGCGATGGTAGCCATATTTTTCTCCTTCGTAAATTAAATAATAACACCACTAAAAATATTAATCAAAATACAAAGTGGTGTTATCGTCATTATTGCCTATTAACGAATACGTATAATCATTCTTAGATGGGCATTTATCTTTTTGTGGAGATATTCCACTTCTTATAACTCTCATTTTATCCTCCTCCTTTTCTATTCAAATCGATTTGTATCTACAATTTACAAGCAAATTGAAATATTAAAAGAGACATCCATGTCCCTTTTTTTATAATTAATTCAACTATATAATATTACAAACGATATTAAAAGGAGTTGCTTTATGAAAAAAAATATATTACTTCTAATTGCAATATTATTAACACTAAACGTTAGTACTTCTTATGCTAATGATAAAAAAGAGTCTACTATAATAGAAATTAAGTCCTATAAAAATTTAAAATAAATCTTTTATCAAAACCCATTAAAACAATAACTAGATGTTTTAAATTACTTCAAATTTGTATTTTGAAAAAATTTATTAAATTTAAGATTTATTGATTTAGTCATATAAATTTATATAATTAATCTCCAAAAACAATTTTGGATTTCTTGTCAATAATTTTTGATAACATACAACTATCTAAATGTGATGAAAACATATTTGCACAATTAAGTGAATTGATATATCTGTCATCTCCTATTTCATAAAAACACAAAAATTTTAAGTAATATAAAAGAGCATATGAATTAATAATATGATTATCTATAGCATACTGTATCGATTTATCCGCCAATTCTAAGGTTTCCTTAGATGTCCCATTTACATACATTCTATTTATAAGAATATTATATGCCATTATAACTATAATAGGATTGTCTCTTTTTATAATTAAATTATCTAAAATATCTTCTCTTTCTATTTCTTTATAAGCTTTATTTTTATTACAAATATTAAGCAGTAATCTAGCTTCTAAAAAACTCAAATCCTTAGTCAGCAAATTATTTTTATTAATTCTAGTAGACGTAAGGTCTTCGAATTCTTCCTGTAGACTAATGAGAATGGGAGTTTTTAAGTTTTTTATAAAAAGCCTCATCAGAGCTAGTTCGTAGTCTTTTCCTTTAAAGTTCGGGTCAGATTCTAATATCTCTAGCTTTTTTTCTAGTAGGATGATTTCTTCTTTAGATTTAAAACCACAAAGGATATCAAAACTTGATAGAAGGTCTCTATATAAGTAATGGCTTTCATAGATATCTTTTATGTATAAATCAACTAGGTCGACGTCAAGACTTGCTGATAATTTTAGGAGGGTGTCAATGCTCGGCTCCTTTATAAGTCCATTTTCTATTCTTGATACGGACCTGCGACTGATGCCTGAAAGATATGACAGATCTTCCTGGCTTAGTCTTTTATTTTCCCTAATTTTTGTTAAACTATTTCCAAATTTATAAATAGACATTGGACCCCCTCTCTTTTTAAAATATTTCTCTGTTATCATCATTATTATAACACATTACATCACTACGATAAAATATATTTGCTATTTTCATAAAAAAGACTCCGCTTAATTTGCGAAGTCTAGTTTCTTTATTTTACTTATTAAAATTATTAAAACTACAAGCAAAACTAAACTTGTCACAATACTTCCTTCAATCCCGAAGCTACCTCCTGAGATTATTCTTGGGCCGGTTAGTTTTGTATTAAATAAATTTACGCCTGTGGGACTGTTGCCTGAAACTGTGATTCCGTAGATATTTGCCATGGTCATATTCCAAAAGGAGTGGGCGGCGGCTGATGTATAGATAGATCCATTTAGATAAAATATTACGGAAAACACTAGTCCGACAAGAAATATATTTACAAAGGCCATGAAGTTAAATCCTGTGTTTCCCAAATGAAATATGGAAAAAATTAAGGAGTTTGCTATAATTGCTATTTCTATTTTCCCTCCTGCTGCCATTTGGTTCATCAAAATTGATCTTAGGAGAAATTCCTCTTCAAAACCTTGAATTAGCCAAGCAGGGAGGAAGACTAAAAATAGCTTTACTTTAAATGTCTTTGTGTTTCTAATTATTTCTGCAAAACCAGTAAGTTTTAAGAGCAAAACTATGATACTTAAAAGTCCAAATCCTAGTAGGATTCCTTTTCCGTAGGATTTTACTTTGTTAGAATCTACAAATCCCAAGGATAACTTGCTTCTTTTTAAAAATTTTCTTGCAAATATGTAGGCTAAAACTAAAGTTATGGCTGTGGAGTAGATTACTAAGGCAAAAAACAAGTTGTTTTCTGTAATAAACTCAGCAAAATTTTCCACAAGCCTATGTTTTAGGACGAAAGCTGTAATTAAGCCTATCCCGTATTGGGGTATTACTACCAGAAGTGAAAGGATGACGGTAATAATAACTGGATTTACGTCAAGGGAATTTTCTCTAGTTTCTTTTATAGATTTATTTTCTATCATTTCACTAGATCCAAAGCTCCACCGATTATGCCGTTGATAAAGTCTCTTGATTCGTAGATTTCATAGCCAAAGAGTTTTTTCTTTAGGAAAATCTTCGCATCCCTGCTTTTTACTTCTGCCCCATCTTTTGATAGCTCTCTCATGTAGGCTTCGTGCTGGTTTTCTTCTTCTAAGTTTTTTACCTTATCAAAACAGTTGATGTAATTTACATTTGAAATCTTTAGTGTTACTTCCATACCACCGTCTATTTCTAGCTTATTTAAGACCTTAATATCAAGGTTCTTGAAGTTATTTCTTATAAATTCTTCCTGTTTTTCGCTATCATCTGTGTATGACTTTTTAAGGACTTCAAAAATCACATCTAGCCTATCCATATTATCTTCCATAAAGGCTACATCATCGGTTTTAATAGCTTTTTCTATCCTACCTACAGTCCTATCTACATTGTGGGAAAGACTTCTCACTCCAAAAAATACAGCAGCTGAAAGGAGGATAAAGATTAAAATATAGGGACCAAAGGTCCTTCTTCTACGTTTCTTTTCCCTTGCACGTCTTTTTTTTGCCCTGGTTTTAGGATTTTTATATTCTTTTTCTTCACTTCTTTTACGTCTAGCCATAATTCCATCCTTTAAAATATTATACCATTTATGTAAATTTATGATATGATAAATATATGAAGTATCTTAAAAACAATTTTGCAGCGGCTCTTGCGATTTTGGCTCTTATGGGTCTAATCTTTAAGGCTTTTCTTGCAAAAAATCTATCAATCAATGAAAATTTAATACAAAGGGCGCTCACTTCCTACATCATCTCCTACCTAGCTTTTAAAATTTCCTATATGGAAACAAAAAAAGTCGGGCTTATGTTTGTTCCCCTTATCATTTATAGCTTCTTGATGGCTCTTGCCGTTAATGGAGGTTTTTCACCTAAGATTGCCAAGAATATCTTGGAAATTATCACAAATTTATACAGGCTAATGGTAATGGTGGGTGTGTTTTTTATCCTGGAGCTTATTTTTAATAAACTTGTGGGTAGTCTTGCCACATCTGTCCTTGGTGGAATGTCTTTTTTAATCTTTCTTGCCATAATTTTTAGCAAAAAATTATCTATGCTTGAGCCTTTTGAGGATTTTTTCCTCTATTTTAGTTTTTATGTAATGGCAATCAGAGTCAAGTCTGCTTCAAGGATAAATCCTGCCCTTTTAGTCCTCGCTATAATTCTTGTAATAGGCGAAATTTATCTAAAGGAAAAATACGTAAAAATCGACTATGGATTTATGCTAAGTATCTTCCCTCTAGCCTACCTTTCTCTAAAAACGGTGACAAATGAGCAAGGATTTAACTTTTTGGATTATTTAATTTTTGCCTTAATCTATATCTATCCCGCTTTGTTTGTGATAATAAAGGCGAATTTTCCTGTGGAAAATCTTGCTATTTTAATAATAGCTCTCCTTTCCTCCTATATCATAAGCGAAATAATTTTCAAAATTAAAAACAAATACCTTTCCTACTTGCTTTTAGGAATAAGTTAGAAAGTCAGGGGCCACTCAACCCCTGTCTTTTTATATGATTTCCTTTAAAAACATGGCAATAGCCACTACTGCTATAGTTTTTATTATAGTTAGGGTTTTGTCTTTGCCGTATTTTCCTATTAAGAATTTTGACAAAAATTCCATTATCACTGTTATTATCAAGGTTATAATAATAATTTTTAAATATCTCATTTTTTCCTCCTTATTTAATTTCCCAAGCTACTGTTACTTCGCCTCTTAAACGCCACCAAGGAATGTTTTCCAAGGTGTTTTTCCTCATATTATAAGGGTCATTTATCACAAAAGAGTTATTCTTATAAGAATCTACTACCATATAATGACCTGCATTTATAAATGATCCAGGGCCGACCCTTACAACAATAGGATTCTCCCTCAAAGCTTGAATAAAGGCTTCTTTATGGACTGGAATATCGTAGGATTTTAATCCATAAGCCTCAACGCCTTCTATAAAATATTGCCAATCAGTTCCGTCCCAAGATGCGTAATCTCTCGCAACAGCCATTGTATTTGTTGGATAAATATTATTAGTATTTAGCTTCCTATTTAAAACCATCGCCATAGCTGTCGGTCCACATCCCAAACCACCTATAGTCCCTGATGAGTAGGATTTTCCTGCCCAACGGCTATCACGTTGGCTAAAATACGGAGTCTTTCTCATAAGGTTTTGAGAAAATCCTGGGAGAAACTCTCCACCAGTACCTCTATTAAGGTAGGCATGGGCAACATTATACTTATACATTGCCTCACCCTTATCGTTTATATAGTACATCTTATGGTCAAAAACCTTGTTGACATTTCTAAGTAGTCTTAAACTTCTCTCATGAAAAGCGTATTTCTTTCCGTTAATAGTACAAAGACCCTCTGCTGGTTTTCCGTCTTCAAAATAATACCTATCGCCGACCCAACCCTTAGCATACTTGCCATCGGTTACACTAGCCTCACCGTATTTATTAAAATAATAATTCTTGCCGTTAAAGACTCTATTCTGTTTCCTAAAAATAGTACCATCTTCGTCAAAACCATAAGTTATCTGACCAATTTTCTTAAGTCCTTTAGCATATCCTATTTCTGGATCGTAGTAGCCTAATTTTCCATTGTAATAGTCCCATCCTATGTAGTGGGCTTCGCCATTTTTATCTACATAAATATTTTCGTTTTCAAATTTTTTGTTTTTGACTAACTGGCCAGTTTCTTTATCAAAATACCTTCGAACTTCGCCTGTATCTGTAAGACCCTTGGCAAGAGTACCGTCCTTATGACGATAATAGACATCTTCCCTTGTACTTTCGTCTACATTTTCTTTTGGTTTTTGAGGTATTTCTTGGTCTTTTTCTTTGTTCTTAGGAACAAAATCTTTTGACCTGTACTTTTCCCTATCAAAATCCGGATGGTCATCAAAAACGCTATCCAAATCTGTATTGTCATAATAAATTATATCTTCTGCTGCAAAAGCTGTTGAAATACTGATTGTAGCAGTAAGTACTAGACTAGCTAGAAATAATTTCTTTTTCATCTTATTCTCCCAAGGCTTTCTTTTTATTATATCAAAAAATGGCTATTTTTGGCAAAAGAAAATCCCGACAAAGTCGGGATAAAACAGAATATTTATAGGGAGGTAATTTTTTATTTGTTTGAAGCTTCTTTAGCCTTGTCGATATTTTCTTTAAGTTTGGCTAGTTGGTCTTCTGTTGTGATTGCTCCTACGACATCTTCACCTACTATGTTGCCGTTTTTGTCAACTACGATTGTTGTTGGGTAAGCAAATACGTGATCTAGGTATTTTTTGATTTCACCATCATTTTTAACACCAAGAGCTTGGTAGGTTGGTTTGTTTTCGTCAATTATTCTCTTGAAGGCATCCATTGTAGATTCGTCATACTCTGCATCTGTACAAAGTGTTACGAAGTTTACCTTTTCGTCCTTTTTTAGGTCATCTGCCACCTTGTTTAGTTCAGGCATCTCTTGGATACAAGCAGAGCAACCTGTAAACCATAAGTTTATTACTGTGGCATCATAATTTTTGAAATCTTCGTTGGTAAATTTCTTGCCATCTTGGTCTTTTGCCTCAAATTTTCCAAGAGTGGTTGGTTTTTCACCTTCTACCTGTGGTTCTTCAATTGGAGTGTCTGTGTCAGTTGTAATTTGTGCGCCTTCTGGCATTTGGGCTTTAGCCGCTTCTACTGCTTCTTCTTTTGTAGCATCATCTTTTACTGTTTCTTCTTTTACAGACTCGGTTTTACTTGCTTCTTCTTTATTGTTGCCGCATGCTACAAGACTTCCTGCTAGCATGAGGGCTAGTATCATTTTGCTTTTATTTTTCATTTTTTTCTCCTTTTTTTCTTATAAATTCGCTTCTTATGGCCCTTGTTGGGCAGGCCTTTACACAATCTCCGCACCTGATACACTCAAGATGAGCGGTGTTTTCTCTAATATCGACATCCATCTTACACACTTTTGCACATTTACCGCAGTTTATACATTTATCTTCGCTTAATTTTAATTGGTAGAGGGAATACTTATTAAATAGCGAATAAAACGCACCCAGTGGACATATCCACTTGCAAAAAGGTCTAAAAAATCCAATTGATAGGATAATTGTAATTATTAAAATCACAAACTTAAACCTAAATAATGGGCCAAGTGCCGCTCTTAATGATAGGTTTTTTCCTGCAAGAGGGAGGGCTGCTTCCATGATTCCTTGTGGGCAAATGTATTTGCAGAAATATGGTGGAACAACTTCAAATTTGCCTTTTAGAGCAAATCCTACTCCAACAAGAATTGCACTTAAGATTATGTATTTGATGTATCTTAGAGCTTTTAATTTCTTTGTAGAAAATTTCTTTGTAGGGATTTTATGAAGAAGGTCTTGGAAAAATCCAAAAGGACACAAAAATCCACAAATGAGTCTACCAAACATTACCCCAAAAAACATCATGATTCCTATTACATAATAGGAAAACTTATATTTTTTTGAGCCTATAACCGCCTGTAGGCTTCCTATAGGACAAGATCCTGCCGCTCCCGGACAAGAATAACAATTTAGTCCTGGTAAGCAGGCCTTTTTTCCAGGTCCTTGGTAGATTTTCCCCTTAAAGAAATTATCTAAATGAAAGTTATGAGCGAGGGTGGATAAGGCTTGGATGATTAATCTTTTTTGATTTTTTATCTTATCCAATACCAATACACTCCAAGCACAAATTTATTGCCTTCATAAAAACTGTATCAACTTCTTTTCTATAAACCCCTACGCCAATGAAGGCAAGGCTCAGGGCAAGAAGAGTAAATGTTATTTTTTTGTTTTTCATCTTAACCACCTTTTCTTTCATCATTTATATTCTAGCAAAGCCTATGTTAAATTCTCATAAAGACTTGGGAATATTTATAATAAAAATTGAACCTTGGGGTTTATTGTCTGAAATTTCAATCTTTGCAGAGAGCATATCTGCGATTGTTTTTGATAATGAAAGACCTATTCCATAGCCTTCTTGTCCCCTAGAGGCGTCTATTTGATAGAAAAGATCAAAAATCCTTTCCTTATCCAATGGCGAAATGCCAAGACCAGTATCTGCGATTTTTATCTTCACTAAATCATCATCTTCCTCGGCAGATATTTCTACACTTCCACCAGGATTATTGTATTTTATCGCGTTTTCAACTATATTAAAGACCAATCTTTGAAGGAGACTATCATCTGTCACAAGACTTATGTCAGTGTTTTTACATATAATTTCAACATCTTTTGAATAAGCCTTATCTTCTAAATCAAGGACAATCTCATCTATCAATATATCTAAATTTACCTCATCAAGTTTCAGTTCAGATTTTTTCCTTAATGATAATATCGCATCAACCAAGCCATTTAACTTATTAACATTATTATCCAAGACCCTAAGCATTTTCTTAAAATCAGCGTCATCTGTCTTTTGCCTATATAGGTCAAGTTGGCTTTTCATCACAGCTATAGGTGTCCTAAGTTCGTGGGCCACATTTGAAGAAAAATCCTTCTGCCTTTTATAATCTGCGTAGATTTTTTTAAGCATCTTATCAAAAGTTTCCGATAGCTCAACTATTTCGCTAGAAGTATTATCTAAAATAACCAAATTTTCAAAACTTTCTGGCTTATCTATATCAACCTCGCTGATTTTTTTCTGGAGGTTTTTTAGAGGAGCAAGAATCTTCCTTATAATAAAAGCAAAGGAAATACTACCCAAAATAATCACAACAGTCATTACAAAAATCAAATAAATAGTAAAATCGCTTGTTGATTGTACCTTAGACGAATCAATAAAAAGTACAACCGACTTATCCATAGAACCCATATTTGCATTGATATCTTCTATTACAGTGTCAATTACCATTGCCTGTTTGCGGTTTATAAAATACATACTTGCCACAAGCATGATTATAAAAATAACTACAACAGCAGATATTAATTTAAAAATTACGGAATCATAAATTTTCTGTTTCATGAATCCTATATCCCTTGCCAATTACATTTTCGATTAAATTCTTGCCGCAAGCTGCCCTTAGCTTTTTTCTTAGGGAAGACATATGAACCCTAACTGTGTTTGAAAAACCATCCGCATTAGAATCCCAAACGTGTTCGATAAGCTCTTCTGCTGAAATAAATCTTTCAGAATTTAAGAACAAATATTCCAAAATTCCAGTTTCCTTAACTGTTAAAGGAATAACTTCCCCATTAAAAGATGCCTCTCTTTTTATAGTATCAAAAGAAAGCCCAGAAATTTCTACAACTGTAGCTTGGTGAATCTTCTTGCCCCTCAAATGTGAACGCATCCTCGCATCAAGCTCCCTTAGCGCAAATGGCTTTATCATATAATCACTCGCTCCTAAGTCAAGACCCTTAACCCTATCCTCGATATCAGACCTTGCAGTAAGCATAATAATTGCCACTTCCTTGTTAAATTGCCTTATAGACCTTAGAACCTCGAAACCGTCTTTTCCAGGCAAATTCACATCCAAAATTATAAGATCATAACCTTCTACAAAAGCCATATCAATGGCATCATCTCCATTACTAGCCTTATCAGTCACATAACCCAAAAGGCTGAGACCCTCAGCTATAGAATCTAGTAAATCCAATTCATCTTCAACTATTAATACCTTCATAAAATCCTTACCTTTCCTCGAAAGTAGTATATTTCATTTTGATTATATCATAAAGTGATTAATTTTACGTTAAGAAAATTGACTCTTGTTAAATTTCACTAATCTTAAAATCTTTGTAAGAAAAGTTAAATAATTATATAATCTACTTTACATTTTCTAATATCCAGTATAATATTAATATACAAATGATAAAAATTGATATTTCAGAAGAAATTAATGGAGAGTATAAATTATGAAGAATAAAAAAATTGTATTACTATTAGCAACAGCCCTAGTTTTAGGAGCCTGTGGAAATGACGCAGCAAAACCTGCTGACGATGCAAATAAGGAAGAAACTAAAGTAGAAGAAAAAGTTGACGAAACCGAAACCAAAGAATCTAAAGACGGTGTAATAGAAGTCGCAAATGACGAAAAAAATGTAAGAGAATTTGAAAGAAGCCCAATCCCAGAAGTCGGGAAAACTATGGAAGAAGCAGTAGACATCTTCTATGATCATTTCAAAGATGATTCTATAAATATCAAATCAATCAAACTAGACTTCTTCAACGAAGCTCTTGATTATGTAATAGAAGGCTTCAAAGACGGCAATGAATATGAATTAAGAATAGCTGCACCAAATGGTGAAGTCGTAGAAGAAAAAACAGACAAAGACGACGATAATGACGAAAAAGCCCTTGACCTTAAAAATATAATAACAGCCAAAGAAGCCATGGAAAAAGCCCTAGAAGGCCAAAAAGAAGGTGCTTGGGTAGTTGAATATGAACTAGAAATAGACGACGGAAAAGCTGTATACGATATAGACGTAGAAAACGGCGAAGATGTGAAAGTTGACGCCACAACTGGAGAAATAATCGAAAGAGACTAAAAACATCAAAAATAGGCCCTGTTGGGTCTATTTTAATTTTCATACTTACTAATCTTAAAACTTTTGTAAGAAATATTAAACTTTCTTAATCTATGGTATAATATATATAAGAAAACAGGAATTCCTTTTTTGAGCTAATATAATATGCGAGGAGTAATCTATGAAAATCAAAAATTTAAGCCTAATTCTTTTAACAAGTCTCCTTTTAGGAGCTTGTGGCAATAAAGAAGCAAAACCAGCAGAAGATGTAAAACAGGAAGCAAGTCAGGTTGAATATACAAATACAGGTGTAAAAGAAGTTTCTGACGATGACAAAGATTCTTCTAACACAGATAAAGAAAAGGCTCCAGAAGTGGCTATGAATATGGAAGATGCAGTTAAAATCTTCCACGAACATAATTTTGGAGATGCATCAGCTGATTCTTTTAATTTCGATAAACTTAAGGTGGAAATCTTAGATAAGGATATAATCTATAGCATTGAAGGCTTTAAGGATGGCAAAGAATACCAGCTTAAGATAAACAACAATGGCGAAATCTTAGAAGAAAAAATCGAAGATGATGACGATAAGAAAAAACTTGCCATAGATCTTACTAAGATAATTTCCGGTGAGGACGCCTGGGAAAAATCCCTAGAAGGCCAAGCTGAAGATGTTAAGGTCAAAGAATATGAATTAAAAATCGAAGATAACAAAACAGTTTACGAAGTAGAACTAGATAATGGCAAAGTCGTAAAAATCGACGCCGCAACTGGTGAGATAATCGAAAGAGATTAAAACAAAAAATAGGCCCAGCTGGGTCTATTTCTCTGTAAATTTTTATAGGCTTTTAAATTTGCTCTAAATTGTAAACATAAGGCACTTTAGTATAATTCAATTAAAATGAATTTGAAAAGGAAAAAACATGAAGAAAAATATATCCACATGTCTCTTGGCCTTAATTTTTCTACTTACAGGCTGTAATAATGAGTCAAATGAGAAAAAATCTGAAACAGGGATAAAACAGGTAGAAAACAAGAATATAAATATAACTGAAAGTAAGAAAAAACCCATCCCAGAAATTGCAAAAAATCTAGACGACGCCTTGAAAATCTTCCACAACCACAATTTTGGTGAAGCAAACATGGATTCAATAAATATAGATAAAATCAAAATGGAATTTACCAATGAACTTTTCATCCTAAAAATCGAGGGATTTAAAAACGGAAAGATATATAAGCTAAAAATCGATGACAATGCCCAAATCCTAGATGAAAAAATCGAAAAAGACACCAACCATAAAACACTCGCCCTAGACTTCAAAAATATTATTTCTGGCGTTGATGAAATGGAAAAGGCCCTAGAAAAGCAAAGTAAAGGCGCTTGGGTAAAGGGATACGAATTAAAAATCGAAAACAAAAAGGCAGTCTACTACATAAATATAGCAGAAGGCAGGGATGTAAAAATCGACGCAACAAGTGACGAAATAATCGAAAAAGATTAATTTTAGATAAGGCAAAATTTTTCGTCATCAAAACCAGCAAATTTATTATCTCTATCCTAAGTACTTTATAAAACAAATAACATTCTACTTTAAACATTGTAAAACTTTCTCTGATTTGGTATAATGCTAATGTTGAAATTTAAATAGCAAGGAGTTTTCATGAACAAAAAATTATTAGCAATTCTTTTAGCTGGAACTTTTGTTTTTGCTGGATGTAATGGCGAAACAGATAAAAATAGCAAAGAAGAGGTAAAAGTAGAAGAAAAAGCAGAAAAACCTGCTGAAGAAGAAAAAGAAGAGAACAAAGACGAAAATAAGGAAGAAGCAACTGACGAAAAATCTAGCGAAGAAAATACAGCTGAAATAGTTCTTCCTGATAACAAGGTTACTGTAAAGGCTGCAAGCTACAAGTTTGAAAGCCATATAGGCGGCACTCCTTACAACCTAACAGAAGTAAGCTACGAAATAGAAGATGACGGCGAAGCTTATTACAATTTTGAAGGAGAAAAAGACGGCAAAGAATACAAGCTTAAGGTAAATGCTAACACCGCAGAAACAGCAGAAGCAGAAATAGAAAAAGAAGCTGACACAGAAAACTCAGTAGACCTAAACAAAGCCATCCCACCAGAAGAAGCTATGCGTATAGCTCTAGAATCAAATGGCGGCGGAAATGTCAAAGAATGGAAACTATTTAATGACGGAAACGGCGAAAAATACGAAATCGAACTAGAAGACGGTAAAGAAATCACAGTAAACGCTATAAATAAAGAAGTAATGTAAATCTCTATTTATTTAAAGTTTTATACCAATACAAAAACCAGAATACTATTATCTCTGGTTTTTGCTTTTTATTTTTTGAAATATTAATTTATTATAAATGATTTATTGAATCTGTGTTTATTTCAAACCTTTTTAGATATTAAAATCGTTTTATAATCGTAAGCTTTAATAACTGAATCTGTTTTTATTTCGTTTTCTGCAGCATCTAAATATTTTATGTTCCAATCTCCAAGTCCTTCGAACCTAAGGTTCATATCATTATTAGTTGGGTTAGAATATCTTATTACAAAGCCACCATCATTTGTAAAGGAAGGATATATCGAAGTCATTAATACATTATCTTTATTTTCAAATAGTGAATACTCTCTTGGCAGTTCTAAATACTCAAAATCATACCATATTTTATTATCTAACCTATTTACAAATTTATTTAGTTCTTGTTTTTGGTAGCTTATATCTTGAGACAACCTTAGTGCACTTTCTTTTGATATTAACTCCTCATCTATTGGTCCATCATTTACTAAAATTCCGAACTTATACTCAATTAAGCCTATTTCTTCTGCTAATGGGGTTGGCATCATTATGTGGCCAGCATTTGTTGTATCCCCTGAGGCCCTTCCAGGTCTCCACAATAAATTTGGTTTTCCAAGTTGATTAGTGGTTGATAATAATGTTATATCAATTCTATTCCCATTTTTTTCGTATTCTTTCAAGCCATTCGTAAATATAGTTACTGTTTGTTCTTCATTAGTGACAGATACAGATTTATCCATATTATATATATTAACAGGCCTTTCTTCATAAATACTATTCCAGTTTTTATCAATGAATTTATTATTATATTCATAGAATCCATTCTGTATTTGAGAATATGAGTTGCCACAATAACTATTTGTATTTACAGATAATCTAAGTCTGTGAGAATAAATGGTATTGTCGAAAACTAAATTAAATTCAACATTCCTTCCTTCTATCAAGGTGATTATCAGCTCATAACGAACTTCTTCTACTTCGTTATTACTTAATCGGATTTCCAGATTTTTTGGAAGCTTTTCACTTCCCTTAACGACCATAAGCTTATAATCACTATATTCATAAACTTCGAAGTTTTCCCAATATAATATTCTCTCTTTGTCTTCAGATATAGGTGAGAAGTCATATGTGTCTCCCCCATTGCCCATGTCTTTTAATCTAATAAAGTCTTCATATACACTTGAATTATGAATCATATCTATAGAACCATCATTAAATTCAAATCTATATTTATTATTTTCTATATAATTCTTACCTGTTATTTTTTGAAGATTATCTAAACTTGAATCTGATTCTTTAAAACTAATTATTTTATATCCCATAGCTGGTAATTTACAATAAATTTTAGCTTTTATTTTAAAATATCCGTCTTCATTTATATATGTGTCACCATCAGAATTCCATAATTTTATATTATTTCTACCTGGTACATACTCTTTATTTATGATAAATGATTTTTCATGGTTTCTAAAACTTATATTTTCCTCTTTGCTGATGAATTCTATTTCTTTATATCCTTCAAAAGGGATAGGATCAGTATTAAAAACTAATATTTCATTATATTCTAACCTTAATGATTCTGATATATATTTTTTAATATAGTTTTCAACACCATCTGCTAATTCATTTGATTCTTTTATCCTTTGTAAAATATCCTTCGCAACATCATCTGATACGCACCCACCAATGCTATCGTGAGCATGATTTTGTAGAACTTTTTCCAAATTTCAACTATTATTTCAGTTGATAAGTGGATTCCTAAATTTTTTGCTATTACTGCTAACGGCTCAATTCTTCTTATCATTTTTTGTTCAATGTCATAATTTTCTAATTTTAGAGGCATTCTTATTCCACCAATTGTACGGTGTATTCTAGAAAATCTCGGAGCTCTTAAGTCTCCTTCATATTCAATTAGAGAATCCTCTTCAATTAAATCATCTGCAAAAGTTTGATAATCGCTTATTAATATTTCATAATCAGATAATTCATTTAATTTTTCTACATATTCCTCAAAATTCGGCGTGATATTTTTTTGATCTCCACCTACAGGCATTAAAATGTTATTAAAATTTTTCCACTGACATATGAAATCCACATAATTTTTTATTCTTGTATTTGCAAAATAATCTGGATCTTCATAATCCTTTTTAAAAATAGCACCAATAGAATATCCATATGGGAAGCTTGCACCAACTACTTTTTTACCGCTAAGTCCCTTCCAAATATAATATGGTGCATCAACATTAACGCCATAGTCAATTCCCCTCCATGAGAAAAAGTTGTTTATTCCAGCATGATTTAATAGAGTAGGAAGTTGAGCATTAAAGCCAAAAGTATCTGGCAAATATCCACACATAGATGACCCACCCATTTTATTTGCTTCCCTAATACCAATCAATAGGTTTTTTAAGATAGATTCATCAGTAACTAATAAACAATCAGTTTGTGTATACCAAGGTCCAATGAACAATTGTTTTTTCTCTATTAACTTCTTAACTCTTTCGACATCACTGGGATTACACTTTAAATATTCTTCGACTACAGATGCTTGACCATCTATCTCAAATTTCATTTTAGGATTATTCTCTAATTCATTTATGACTTTAGAAAAAACTATATCGCTTAATACCAGTGAATCTTGAAGAGTAAAATACCACTCTCTGTCCCAATGAGTATGATTTACTAAATGTATTTTTTTCATTAAGCTTCCTTCTTTTTGCTTCTACCTTTTAAGAAATTAACTATAAGAGCTGTAGCAATACCTCCTGCTGCTATAGATACTAGGTATAAAGGTATATTATTAACAAATGGAATTGCAAAGAATGTAGCCATTGTTGTAGCATGAGTAATTCCAAATAAAGCATTCATACTACTTGATATCGCTGTACCAATCATTATGCTTGGTATAACTCTTAGTGGATCTGCAACAGCAAATGGTATAGTACCTTCTGTAATTCCTACTATTCCCATTACTATAGCAGATTTCGCATTTTCTTTTTCAGAGTCAGAATAAAGTTTTGGTGCTAAAAGAGTAGCTAAGAACATACCAAATGGAGGTAAGCCTATTGCAATAAACATAGCTGTACTTATAGCGTAGTTTCCATCAGTAAATGCTGCCATTCCAAAAGCATAGGCTATTTTATTTATAGGACCACCCATATCAAATGCCATCATCGCACCAATTACAGCTGCTAAGATAGCATTATTTACACCAGAAAGTCCATTTAGCCAATTGGACACTCCTTCTGTCATAATTGAAATTGGAGTACCTATTACATACCAAAGAAGTAAACTTACTACTAAAGTTGTTATTATTGGGATAATAAACAATACTTTAAGAGTTTGTATTCTTGCTGGTATAGGGATTTTCTTTAATTCTTGGGCTAAATAACCACATAGTAAACCAGTAATCATTCCTCCTAAGAATCCTGTTCCCATGTTGTAAGCTATAATACCAGTAACAAATCCTGGTGCTAAACCTGGTCTATCTGCAATTGAATATGCTATAAAAGCTGAAATCATTGGAACAATAAAATTCAAACCAGTTTGTCCAATCATTCTGAGAACTCCCCAGAATGTTTCTGTTTCATCCCAAACACTTAAGCCCCCAAAAATAACAGCAATTGATGTTAACAAACCTGCCGCTGTTAAAAGTGGTATTAAATAAGAAACTCCAGTCTGTAGATGCCTTAAAATTTCCTTACCTTTATTTTTCATAAATTTTCCTCCTAATAGTTAAAGTTCGCTTGTTGCCTTCTCTATAACTGATTTACCATCTTTAATTACTTCGTTAGTGCCAAATTCATAAATTTTTTTACCATCAAATCTATCTCTTTCACTCACCACTGTATCTACAGCAAAAATCACTACATCCGCCTGATTGATATCATCCTCAGATAGCTTATCTTCAAATCCCATTGCCCCTTGAGTCTCAACCTTTATTTCGTGACCTAATTCCTTTGCAAATTTTTCTAGATTTGCCTTTGCCATATAAGTATGAGCTATTCCTGCTATACATGCACTTACTGCTACTATTTTCATTTATTTCCTCCTATAAATTAATCGCTTCATATAATTGTTCTAAACTTTTCGATTCTTTTATAGATGATATATAAGCATCATCCATCAATTTAGCTGATAAGTTCGCTAAAACTCTTAAATGTTCTGTACCATCTCCATCCTTTATGGCTAATAGAAAAACATATTTTGTTTCTTCACCATCTAGGCTTTCCCAATTAATGGGATTGATTAAAGTTGCCATTGCTATAGTTGATTTTTTTATAGCTTTACTTTTACCATGGGGTATAGCTATTCCATTGCCAACTCCTGTGGTTATTTGGTCTTCTCTTTCAATCACATCTTCTAAAAATAAATCAAAATCATTTAAATATCCATTATCATTTAATTTCTTTGCTAGAGCCTTAATAACTTCATACTTATCTTTAGCTTCTAGATTGTATATGATGTTTGATTTTTCAATATAAGACACATAAATCCCCCCCTTCATATTTTTTAATCACTAAAATATCGCCCCCCTTTCTTACTTTTTTGGAAAATTGTATCTTGATAAGATTACCTTTTCTTGTTGTTTATATCATATATCAAATACTTAAATATGTCCTTATTAACTTCTTCCACAAGTTATGTAAACTTGTGGAAGAAGTGTAAATAATAAATAATTAAAAAGATGATATAATAGGAATAAATGAGCTATTTATATCTAAAGAAAGGGTGGAAATGAAAGAAAATAGAATTAAAAAGATATTTGAAATCCTAACCGATGATTTTAAAGCTTATACTGCAAATGATATTTCTAAAATCGTTGGATTTTCAAGTAAGACGATCAGGGAAGATATCAAGGAATTAAACTTACTTTTGAAAAATAAAGGAGCTAGTGTTGAAGCTAAATCAGGTGTTGGTTATAGGTTTATAATAGATGATAAAAATAAATTTTATAGGTTTGTAAAAGAAGAATGGCCAAACTATGCCTTTGATGATGATCTAAACAATCAAGAATATAGAGTTAATCAAATAATTTTAACCTTGACAAAAGAAAAATCTTACATTAAATCTGAAAAATTTCTAGATTTATTATATATAAGTAGGTCTCAATTAAACCAAGATTTAAAACTTGTTAGAGAAATCTTGTCTGAAAACAACATCAATATAATTTCGAAACCGCATTATGGAATTAAAATAGAAGCACCAGAGATAGATATAAGATCTTTTATTGTAAAGTATATAGAAGAAAGCTCAAAATTTAATAATAATATCTTACAAGAAGTTAGTAAAATAAACACTTACAGAACTAACCAAATAAGTTCATTTGTACTAAATGAATTTAAAAAATATGGATTTGATACAAATCTCGTTAAATACAATAACTTTATAAACTATTTAATAATATCAATCTCAAGAGTAAATATGGGCTTTTTAATATCTAATGATAATAAAAATGAACCAATTTATGAGAAGTATTCATCAATATATAAATTGAGTCTAAGCATAGCAAAAGAAGCAGAAAAACTTTTCAATATTAAGATCGATAATAAAGAAATTGAATACTTATATATAAATCTCCTCAGTAAAATAGATTCGTACATTCCATCAGAGTATAACGAAAACATTGAACAAATCATCGAACGATCATTAATGGCAATCAGAAATACCCTCTCTATTGACTTATCGAAAGATGCCGATTTAAAGTCATCACTTACTATCCACCTAACACCAATGATTAAGAGAATTAAATACGGTATCAAACTTAAAAACCCTCTATTAGATGATATTAAAAGAGATCACATAGCTATGGAATGTGCAAAACTCTGTGCATCCTATATTAATGATATTTACAAAATTAATATAGATCAAGATGAACTTGGCTATATAGCCTTACACTTTAGTGCGTCCTTAGCAAAGCTGAGAGATAATTTAAACAAGAAAAACATCCTTCTGATTTGTGCTAGTGGGAGAGCTACAGCAAGAGTGCTAAAGTATAGATTCATGCATGAATTTTCAAAGTATATTGATATACTTGATACAAGTGACTATCTAATGGCAATTAGCATGGATTTAAACTCATACGATTTAATAGTTTCTACCATTCCTATAAAGCTTAAGACAGAGGTTCCAATAATAGAGGTGAGTGCTTATCTCTATAAAAAAGATGTAGATAAGATTCTGATGGAATTAAAAAGCGAAGAATCCATACAAGAAATAAAAAATCTTTTTTCTAATAACGTTTTCTTTAACTCTTCTAAATCCAGTCCTTATAATAGAGAAGAACTACTTAAAGAGATGGTTAAAAAAATCGATATTAAAATAAATAAAAAAATATTTCTTGCAGAATTAATTAAAAGAGAAGAATTTGCTAGCACAGGCCTTGAAAATAGAGTCGCTATTCCTCATCCTCTTAATCAAGTAGAAGATAGTAATTTCCTTGGTTTATATATTAGCGCAAACGAGATTAATTGGGACGGAAAACCAGTAAACATAGTCTTTCTACTAAATTTAAATGATAAGGTTAAAAGATCCACTATTGAAAATTTTTATAAATATCTTAGCGATTTTTTAAATGATGACACTAGAATTTTAAAATCAATTAAATCATCTAACATAGATGAGTTTTGGAAAATATTCTTTAAACAATAAAACCAAAATACTTGTACAAATTCTGGATAATTATTAAATACAATAGCAAACTTCTCAGTATATACCTAATCCGTAAATCATTTCTACACAGAAGATAATCGTTAAAAAGCGAAATCATTTTGACTCAATGATTAAGTTTATTCTCAAAGTTATATTTTATTATCAACAATTAATTTTGATTTTTTGTAATCATTTTATTAATGTAATTAAAACGCACGAAAAAACCAGTCAAAGATTAACCTGATAATCTAAAGGCTGGTTTTTAAGCGGCTTATTTTCAACAGATCTTCTTGAAATAAGCATGTTTTGAAATTTTACTATTGTTTTCTTTTTTGTTTCTAATATATTTTTTGTCCGAGACTTTAGTCTCTAAATTTATTTTGTTTTTTCTATAAAACTGTCCCAATCTTTTTTGAAGTTTTCTATTCCTTGTGTTGTTAGTGGGTGGGTCCACATTTTTTCAAATAATGTACCTGGGATTGTTGCTATATGGGCACCTGCTATGGCGGCTTCTTCTAGGTGTTTGTTGGTTCTTATTGAGGCTGCGATTATTTCGCTTTCTAGGCCGTAGTTGTCTAGGACTGTTTTTAGGTCATAGATTAGTCTCATGCCGTCTTCGCCCATGTCGTCGATTCTTCCGATAAATGGTGAGATGTAGGTTGCGCCGGCTTTTGCTGCCATTAGTCCTTGGGCTACTGAGAATATTAATGTGCAGTTGGTTTTGATTCCTTCTTTTGAGAGGGTGTTTACTGCTTTTAGACCATCTTCTGTCATTGGAATTTTAACTACTATGTTGTCGGCCCATTTTGCGATGTCACGAGCTTCTTTGATCATTCCTTCATAATCATAACTAGTGACTTCTGCTGAGATTGGTCCGTTTACAAAAGATGCTATTTCTGTGACAACTTCCTTAAAATCTCTGCCTTCTTTGTTGATAAGTGAAGGATTTGTTGTAACTCCATCACATAGTCCTAGGTCGTTAATTCTTTTGATTTGTTCTACATTTGCTGTATCTAAGAAAAATTTCATCGTTACTCCTTTTGATTTTTCCTATGTTTTTATTATAAAACATTACCCTGCTCAAATCTTTTTCCATTTTGGTAATTAAAGCTTTTGGCAGGGTGTTTGTTTCTTTATGATAAATCTATCGTTTGTATTCCCTCAGAGCTTCAAGCTTATTTTTTTATTTAACTAATTCTAGTGGGGAATCGATCTGTTCTTCTATTGTTTCACCTTTTAGGTGATTTATTGCATTTTCCATAGCTAGTTTACCCATTTCTTTAGGTTTTTGAGCTACAGTTGCAGCAAGATCGCCATTTTTTACAGCTTCTACGGCATCATCGTTTCCGTCAAATCCTACTATTACTATATCTTTACCGCTAGCTTTTATTGCTTCGCTTGCTCCTAAGGCCATTTCATCGTTTTGGCAGAATACTGCTTTTACATCTGGTTGAGCTTGGAGTAGGTTTTCCATTACTGTTAATCCTTCAGCTCTGTCAAAGTTTGCTGGTTGGCTTGCTACAAGGTTTATTTTATCCTTTGTTGCTTCTTCAAATCCTTGGCCTCTTTCACGTGTAGAGCTTGCTCCAGGTATACCTTCTAGTTGGATTACTTCAGCATTTTCTCCTACTTTTTCTAGGATAAATTCGCCTGCCATCTTGCCACCTTCAACGTTGTTACTTGCAACAAGACTTAGTATTTCGCCATCTTCAGATCCTCTGTCTACACAGATTACAGGGATATTAGCTTCATTTGCTTTTTGTACTGATGAAGATATTGCTGTAGAGTCTACTGGATTTATGATTATTAGGTCAACTTTTTGTGTGATTAAGTCTTCTATTTGGTTTGATTGAACAGAAGAATCATTTTGTGCATCTGAAATTACTACTTCTGCACCTTCTTCTTTTGCTTTTTCTTCTATGCCTTCTCTGATTGATACAAAGAATGGGTTGTTTAAGGTTGATAAAGATACTCCTATTTTATATCCACCTTCTTTTGTCTCTACACTTGTTTCTGTTGATTTTTCTTCTGTTTTTCCTTTATCTTCCCCTTCTATAGAACAAGCTGCTAGTACAAATACTGCTAGAAGCAAGAATGATAAACGTTTAATAATTTTTTTCATTTGTCCCTCCTATTTATTTCTCTTTCTATCTATTAATACTGCTACTAAAATGACGATACCCTTGACTATTTGTTGATAGAAGCTTGAAACCCCGAGTAAGTTTAGTCCGTTATTTAAGACTCCGAGTATTAAAATACCTATTAAAGTGCCTGTTAATGATCCACTACCACCTGACATACTTGTTCCTCCAAGTACTACTGCAGCAATGGCATCCATCTCGTAGGCTGTACCTGCTGTTGGCTGAGCTGAATTAAGTCTAGATGTAAGTACCAAACCTGATAAAACTGCCATTAAAGCTGAAATTATATATACCCATGTTTTTACTTTATCAATATTGATACCTGATATAAAACTTGCTTTTTCATTGCCACCTACGGCATATATTTTTCTGCCAAATGGTGTTTTGTTTAGGATAATCCATAATATTATAAAAACTATAGCAAAAAGGATAACTGGGAATGGAATACCAAATACAGTTCCCTTACCTAAAAATTTGAAGAGAAAATCTTCTTTTGGTCCAGGGATTGGGCGACCTTCTGTATATACTAAAGTTAGTCCTCTAAATATTGTCATAGTTGCAAGGGTTACTATAAAAGGCGCAAGTTTTCCCTTGGTTATTAAAATACCATTTATTAATCCAAGAGCTAACCCTATTACAAGAGCTATTAAAATAGCAGGTAGAGTTCCTATTCCATTTTGTAATAATCCTGCAAATACAGCTGATGTGATGGCTAGAGTAGATCCTACTGATAGGTCAATTCCGCCTGTTAGAATTACAAAAGTCATACCTAGCGCAATAAATCCATTTATTATTAATTGTCGCATTAAGTTTAGTAAGTTTGTTGGTTGCAAGAATGCTCCATTCATCAAACTTACAAAAACTATTAGAATTACTAGGGCAATTAGATTGCCTAGATTTTGATTATTTTTTAATTTAGCTTTAAATTCGCTCATAGTTTTCCTCCTGTAGCTAGAGTCATTATTTTTTCTTGACTCGCTTCTTCCCTTAATAGCTCTCCTTGAACTTCTCCTTCATGAATGACATATATCCTGTCTGATAATGACAGTAATTCTGGCAAGTCACTTGATATTAATATGACTGCTACACCTTGATGGGTTAGGTCATTTATTAGGTCATATATTTCTCTTTTTGCACCAACATCTACACCCTTGGTTGGCTCATCTAAGATTAATATTTCAGGATCTATTGCATACCATTTTGCAAATACTACTTTTTGTTGGTTACCACCAGATAAATCCTGAACTTTCGCTTCACTTGATGTTGTCTTTACTTTAAAATCACCTACCAATTTATTTGATAGAAGGTTTTCCTTGGCCTTATCTATAAACATTCCTGGTGTAAATTTATTAAAATTCAGAAGGGAGATATTTTCTTTAATTGATTCATCTAGAACCAGACCTTCTTCCTGTCTATTTTCTGTTACAAAACCAATCTTGTTTTTTATCGCATCTATCGGTTTATTGATTTCAACTTTTTTGCCATCAATAAAAACTTCTCCAGAATCTTTTGGATCTAGACCAAAAAGCGCTCTCATAATCTCAGTCCTACCTGCTCCCATAAGACCAGATATACCAAGCACTTCGCCTTTTTTAGCATAGATATTAATATCTTTAAAATAAGGAGGTCTAGAGAAATTTTTAAGTTCTATTTTTACATCGGTGATTTCTGCATCCATTTCCGGATAAAAATCTCCTATGTCCCTACCTACCATGTGGGAAACAACTTCAGCTTCATTGGTAGAGTTGGTATCTAGTATAGAAACTGATTTACCATCTCTCATTACTGTTATTTTTTGAGTTAGGGCAAATATTTCTTCCATTCTGTGGGAGATATAAATCATTGATACGCCCTCATCTCTCAGTCTTTTCATAAGCAAAAACAATTTATCTATTTCATTGTTTGTAAGAGCGCTGGTTGGTTCATCTAATATCAAAATATTTACTTTATTTAGGTTTGCCTTAGCTATCTCCATCATTTGTCTTTGGCCAACTGATAAATTTGAAACCTTGGTATCTGGATCTACGTCTAAGTCAAATCTTTTCAAAAGCCCTTTTGTCTTTTCTCTCATAGTCTTGATATCCAAAAAAGAACCCTTTTTGATTTCGTTATTCATAAATATATTTTCCATCACAGTAAGCTCTGGCCAGTCGCTAAGCTCTTGGTGGATGAAACTTATACCTAAATCTTTGGCTAGGTTAGTATCTTTGATATCAACTTCTTTCCCGTTTATTAAAATTTTCCCTTTATCTTTTTCTAAAACACCTGATAAAATATTCATGAGGGTAGATTTACCTGCCCCGTTTTCTCCTACCAAGGCGTGGATTTCATTTTCTCCTAATTTAAAATCTACTCCCTGCAAGACATGGTTTTTACCAAATGATTTATAGATATCTTTCATTTCTACAATCATGATAAGCTCCTAAAAAATATTCTTTGATTGCAAAATAATATTAGAATATGGTGTATTCTCACCTGTTCTTATTACAAATTTCACATCATCAAGTTTTTTCTTAAAATCTTCATGGCTAATATAGTCTGCACTAATATCACCTAATAATTCTTTGATAGCTTTTTCTTGGCTTGGGTTGTTTTCTTTGATCTCTTCTGCTAGTATATAAGCTTCACAGCCAAAGTCTTCTAGCAAAACTTCTAAAACGTCAATAAATTTTGGTTCTCCTAGTTTCAAAGCCAAGTCTATTTTCTTACTAGGATCTATCGGTAGACCACAATCTCCAATAGCTATTAAATCTGTATGTCCTAAATCTGATAGCCTTTTTGATATTTCACTATTTAAAATTCCGTTTTTCTTCATGTTTTTACCCCTTAAATTCTAATACTGCTTCATGACTTGGTATGGAAATACTAGCTCCCTTTTTTGTTACTGAAAGTGCTGACGCCTTTGCCGCCACTTCCAAACATTTAGTAATTTTCTCTCCCTTATAAAAATAAGTTACGAAATAACCTGTAAATGTATCTCCTGCACCTGTAGTATCTACAGCATCCACCTTAAATGAATCTTGATTTATTAAGTTATCCTTATCAAAATACATAGACCCATTTTTACCAAAAGTCTCAACTACTTTTAGAGATGGGAAATTATCTCTAAAATAATTAACCGCTTCTTTGGCATCGGAAACTTTCGCCAGCGCCTTTGCTTCTGTCTCATTTACTAAAAGAAGATCTATTTTATCAAGGTCAATTTTTTCGATCTCATCTGTTATAGGTGATGGATTTAGAACAATTTTTAACCCCTTTTCATAGGCCTTATTTATTATGTATGGCATACAGTTAATCTCATTTTGTAATACTAGAATATCGCCTTTTTCAAAATGTGATAAAACCTCATCAACATAAGCCTCGCTATTATCAAAATTAGCTCCCTTATAAAGAACGATAGAATTTTCGCCCTTATCATCAACTTGGATAATGGCGTTGCCAGTAAGTTTATCGCTTTTTTTAAGTAGGCTTGTATCCACTCCAAAATTTTCCATCTCTTCGATAAGGAAGTTTCCATCAGTACCTATACTTCCCGCGTGGTAGACGCTATCTGATACCTTAGCCAGAGCAACTGATTGGTTTAATCCCTTGCCACCAGCACGTTTTTCTATTGATTCTGAACTTATTGTTTCCCCTGGTCTTACAATATGTTCGACCCTAAAAAATATGTCAATATTAATAGAACCAAAATTAAGAATTTTCATATTTTATACCTACACTTTCTCTTTCAACAATCCTCGGATCTATAACAACTTTTTCTGCAGGTTTCCCATCATTTATTAAATTATCAGCCATATCAATAGCTTCCTTGGCTAAAAGTTTAAGATTTTGGTCAATAGAAGTCAAACCTGGTGTGATAATGTCATCAAAAAATAAATTATCATAAGAAACTATGCTTATCTCTTTTCCAATGGTAATATTATTTTCCTTAAAATAATTAATCAATCCATAAGAAGACATATCTGAAAAGGAAAAAATAGCATCAATATTCTTATCAATAAAAAATCTTCCAGATTTGTAGCCTTCTTCATAGGAATAATCTCCATGAATCATATTTGAAGAATCAATGTAAATTCCATAGTCCATAGAAGCTTTGATCCCTCCAGATAACCTACGTGATGAGTTGGCAGTAGATCTAGGACCTAGGAGCATCCCTATATTCTTGTAGCCTCTTTTTATAAGATATTCGACAGCTAAATAACCACCTTTTTCATTATTACCAGTAACAATATTGTTCTTCCTATCTGTAAAATCATATTCATCTAGGAAAATAATATTATTCTTTTTTATATCATCTTCTGTTAAGCCGACAATATTTCTATCAACCACAAAGGAAGCCATAAAATAATTATTTTTCAATATATTTACAAAATCTTTACTTTGCAAAAGCTTATTGTTTGTATTGTAAATGTATAAAAAATAGTCTTTTCCTCTAGCAAAATATGTAAGCTGCTTTATTATTGAAGAATAAAAGGGGTTTACGATATCAGGAATAACCACCATAATTGAATTTCCCTTCTTACTCGCCAAAGCCTTTGCATAATTGTTAGGATTATAATTTAGTTCGTGAGCAGCTTTGATTACTTTTTGTCTAGTAGCGTCGGATATTTTATTGTTTGTTTTGTTTAAAACCATCGAAACAGTAGTAATAGATACTCCCGCTTTCTTAGCCACATCTTTTATATTCGCCATTTTAACCTCATTAAAACGTTTTACCTATATTTAGTATATTTCAAATTACTCACTTGTCAAGTATCAATTTTAAATTTTTTTAAATTTCCATAGTTCTTATTTACCAATTTTCTCACAAGATGACTTTTACGCATCTATAATTCTTTTTTTATTATGATTAGTTAAATTACAGTAAAAATAATTAACTATGGCATATTTTTATTAAAAAAATCATGCTAGAAAAAGCATCATTTACTTCTACCAACACGACTTAATATAGAGAAATTTTTTATAGAGCTTTTATTACTAATATTTATCTCAAATCAAGCTCTAAGCTTTAAATCTTAAACCTTATACAAATTAGCTCTAAAATTTTACTTTTTTATTTATTTTTTGCCCTTCTTTTGTGAAGCTGTTTTTTCTTTTTCTTCTCTTCTCTTCTTCATTGAGTCGAAGATTCCGTCTACTATTGCGTCCATGTCTGGTTCTTTTGATTTCTTTAGTGAAGAAACCATATCTAGACTTTCTGGTAGTACGTCCATTAGTCTCATTTCTTCGTCTAGGAATTTCTCCATTTTTTCTGCTGCTTGTGGAGCCCATGTTCCGTTTCCTATGATTGATACTGCTCTGTTTTGTAGATTTAGAGCTTTCATATCTTCTAGGTAGTTTAACATTACTGGGTAGATTCCTAGGTTATATGTTACTGATGCTAGAACGATGTTTGAGTATTTGAAGCTTTCTGCGATTAGGGTTGATACGTGTGTGCTTGATACGTCTCTTAGTGAGATGTTGGTCATGCCTCTTTCGCAAAGTTTGCTTGCTAGTGCTTGGGCTGCAAATTCTGTGTTGCCGTACATTGATGCATATACTATTAGTACACCTTCTTCTTCTGGTTCATAAGTTGCCCAGTGTACGTATTTATCAATGATGTAGCCGAAGTTATCTCTCCATACTAGTCCGTGAAGTGGGCAGATGTATTTTAGGTCTAGTCCGCCTGCTTTTTCTAGAGCTTTTTGTACGAATGTTCCGTATTTACCTACGATGTTTGTGTAGTATCTACGTCCTTCGTCTAGATAGTCTCTATCCCAGTCTACTTCGTCTGCGAATAATCTACCGTTGTTTGCGATAAATGATCCAAATGCGTCTGCTGAGAATAGTACTTTATCGTATGAATCATAGCTCATTAGTACTTCTGGCCAGTGTACCATTGGTGCTTCTACGAATGTGAATTCGTGTTTACCAAAGCTTACTGT
>QWCE01004202.1_pt1 | contig 31651 bp, 28 predicted proteins | sample 1972531 | NCBI WGS metagenome assembly QWCE01 (sample SAMN09866716, study PRJNA288562) | Human gut metagenome isolate term4_stool, whole genome shotgun sequencing... | reverse complement strand
CCGCCGGAACCCCCAACGGTGCAGCACCGTTCAGCAACCCCGTCTACCCGCACAACCCCGGCCCGTCCTTCAATAACACCTTCCCCTACCCTGGCCCGTACTTCGCTGCCCCCACCGACGGTCCCACAGGCCCAGCACACCCTGCAGAACCCGACGACCACACCAAGAAAGACGGCCCCATCGAACCCCCCACCTCCTCCGACAAATAAACGCTTTCTCCGAGAACTCCACACTGCACCCCACGCACACTCAGCGTGAGGTGCAGCCTATTTAGCTATGTAGCCCAAAAAATTTTCCCACCAAAAAACAACGTACCTAAAACCAACAAAACTCCAGTTCAAACGTAAAAAAGGAACACACAACCCCACAGAAACACAAAAGTAGGTCCCCACCGCATCCACGCCCCCAACTACACTGCTGCGCGACCCATTCAAACACACCGTTGGAATTGAGCGCATGAAGAAAACTCACTCGCTCCCTGTAGCCCTCGCACTCACCGCCACCCTTGGCCTCGGACTAGCCCACGCCGACGTCGACACCACCCCCCAGTTCGGCCCCGACAAAGCTCCCTCCGAAAGCCAAAACCAGAACCCCAACCAGGGAACCGGCAACACCTACAACCAGCCCCCAGAGTATTACCCCGTATACCCCACCTACCCCGCCGCACCCGCACCCAAACCCAGTAAACCGGCGCCGAAACCCTACAAGGGCCTCTACCTCGTCAACAAAGGGGAGACATTCAAAGCCACCGTCGCAGACAAGAAAGCCCTTAAAGCGGCAGCGAAGAGTGGTGCAGAACACGCCGTCAACGGCTTCACCGCACCCACTTACCTTCCGCGGATCCCCGCGATCCTGCTCCGCGACCCACAGGCACTGAAAAATGACCCCCAGATTCTCAAGAAAACAGCTGCTGCCATAGCATTCCCGGCCGCCGGTGCCATACTCGTTGGCGTACCGGCCGCCGCCGCCGGAGTTGTCGTGGGCGGCACAGCTGGAACACTCATCGGCGCATCCACCCTGCCCATCGCCACCGTGATCGGTGGCGCAGTACTCGGTCTCACCGCAGGTACCGCCCTCACCGTTGCGCTCACAGTCGCTGGAGCAATTAGCGGCACAGCCCTCCTTGGCGGAGCCGGATTCGTTGGCGGCGGAGTCGGTGGTGCAGCTGCCGGTGCACTCGTCGGCCTTGCCGTTGTTGGCACGGTGGGTGCAGCCGGAGTCGGCGGTGCCGCAGGTGCCGCAGCAGGAGGAATCTGTGCAGCTGTCGGCGCTGCTCTTGCCGGAGTTGGCGCCGTCATCGGTATCCCCTGTGCAGCTGTCGTGGCCGGTGTTGGCGCAGTCGTCGGAGGTGCCGTCGGTATCGGGGGCGGATCGGCCGTCGGTGCCGTACTTGGCTCAGCAGGTACCGTACTTGTTATCCCCGGCGCCGCCCTTGGTTTCGTCGGCGGCGCACTAGCTGGTGCAGCCACAGGCGTCGCCATCACCGTGGCAGGAACTGCTGCACTCACCGGCCTTGGCCTCGGCGCCGGCCTACTACTGGGAGCACCCGTCGGACTGGCAACCGGGGCACTCGCCGGAGGAACTCTCGCCGGAACCGCCGGAGCACTTTTCGGTGCGACAGTCGTTGGCGGCGTAGCCCACGCAGCTGTCTCCGGAGTGACGGCGGCCGTCGTCTCCCTGGAGAACTCTGCCCGCGCACGGGACAACTATGTCCCCGTCGATGCCGACCGTTACCCGCTGGACTACTCCAGCATGCCGGAGAACGTGAAGGCCACTTTCCAGGACATCAAGGAGATCCCCACCCTGATCAAGCAGCGTGCTAATAAGGCCGGGCTGAAGCGCGACAAGACCGGCAAGCTCGGCAAGTCCGGAAAGCTGGACAAAGTAGGGAAGCTCGGCAAAGTCGGAAAGGTCTACAAAGTCAGCAAGAAGGCTGGCAAAGCTGGCCAGGTAGGGAAGCTCCCCACCGACAAACCGATGAAGAAGCCAAACAAGAGTGACCTTAACAAGGACGCCAAGCAGTTCCAGAAGAAGCTCGACAAGGCCTTCCACACTCCCAAAAAGGACAACAAGTAGTGCTTTTTGATAGCGACTGGCGGGACTGGCTCAGCCAGTGGGACGCCAACGGAGCGACGACAGGAAACCGCCCCACCGGATTCCCCAACCGCCCAACCACCACCGAGGAACCCGCCGGCACTCCTGGCACCGCTGGCGCTCCCAACCCGCGATACGCCTCCACCACCGCCGGCCCACTCCTCAGCCTCGACGACGCCCTCGCCGCCATCCCGGCCAGCACCACCGCCTCCACAAAATCCTCCAAAGGCTCCCAAAATCCTCAATCCCGGAAAGCACCCAACACCCGGAAAAAACCCCAGGCACCCAAAAAACAACAAGAACCCAAAATCCCCGCAACCCGCAGTGGCACACCCGAACACATAAAAAAACGCCTCATCTACGCGGGAGCACTCCTCACCCCCACACTCATCCTCGCCCTCGGGCTAGGGCTCGGACTCACCCACAGCCACACCACCAAGGGCACCCAGGCGGCTCCCACCACCACAACCGCCGCACCCTCTACCACACAATGGTGCATCCCCCAGTCCGCCAACCCCTACATCTCCAACGCCGGCGGCACCATCATAACTTCCGAAGGGCTCCTCGCCACCATGGAGCAGCAATACTTCGGCACCCGCTCCGCCCCCGGCGTCATGGCCCTCATCAGCGGCGACTGGGTAGACACTCAAACCGTCACCAGCACCATCGACTCACTTCCCCAACAACCACTCGAATGGTGCACCACCATCCGTCCCGCAGAACCAGGCTGGTACACCGTCATCGTCGACTGGCGCCCCAAAGGCGACGAACACCACAACAAAACCTGGGTAGGGGACTACCACGTCCAAAACCTCCCCGGCGTTGGCCTCCGTATCACCGGAATGCGGCCCAACCTCAAAGTCGTCGAGGAACTCCGCAAAAAAGAAGAAGCCAAAAAAGCCGCCGAAAAAGCAGCTAAAGAAGCTGCAGCACAAGCCGCAAATGAAAAAGCCGGGAAGAAACCCGGCACCCAGCCTAACGGTACTCCTCCACCCAACGGTACCTTGCCCCACGGCGTACCCGCCCCTCAGCCCACACCCCCGCCTGCCCGAAACTAGGTAACACCATGGCCATCCCACTCATCCACCTCGTCGGCACCTACCCCGGCTGCGGCGTCACTACTCTCGCCCACCTGTGGGGGGATAGCGCAGACGAACGTCCCCTCGATTCACCCCTCCCCGCCAAAGGTAGCCCCTGGATCGTCCCCATCATCATGGGCGCCTACCACCCCATGCAGCAAAGCATCAGCATCGTCCAATACCTCGCCGGCATCCCCCACCTCCGCATAGGTGGCATCCTCATCCGCCCCTGCAGTGCCGAACCCACCCTGGACCTCAACGAAAGCATCGTCCACCTCCGCGGAGTCGTCGGCAACGCCCCCATCCAGCGCCTCGACTACCACGAAGAGTTCCCCACTAAAGACATCGCAGACCTCCCCCAATGGGACTTCCGCCGCCCCACCCCCAAACGCTTCGGCCGGGACCCCTGGTTCCGCACCTTCAGCCAATTCGCCGAAATAACCGACTACGTCGTCCGCACCGAACGCAGCAACCCCAGCTAAGCGCCTACAGAAACCCCAGCTAGGCTAGGCACCCAACGTCGGATCCCCCGGCTCCTCCGGCTGGTGCAACACCCGTACCGGCCGACACGGCGTACCCACCGCCAGCACATTCGCCGGAATATCGCGCGTCACCACACTGCCCGACCCAATCACACTGTTCTCCCCAATCGTCACCCCCGCACACACCGTCACCCCAGCCGCAATCCACACATTGTCGCCCACCACAATCGGCGCGGACCGCTCCCACCCAGCAGCCCGCATCTCCACATCATCAATCGGGTGAATTGGCGTCACAAACTGCACCCGGGACCCCACCTGCACACTATCCCCCAACGTCACCGTATTCGTATCCAAAAACAGCGCATCAAAATTCACAAAACAGTCCCGCCCCACACGGATATTGAACCCAAACTCGCACACCAGTGGCTGCCGCACCACCGATCCCTCCCCAAACTCCCCCCACAGGCCACGCAGAATCTCCGCCCGCAGCGCATCCTCTTCCACGCGTGTAGCGTTAAACCGCGCCAGCTCCCGCTGACACTTTGCATACGCCTCCGCCAAATCTGGATCCTCGGCGGGGTTGTACCATTCGCCGGCCACCATGCGTTCTAAGTGCAAACCCATACCCTCATTCTGCCAAAACAGGCCCGGCGTGCAGGTAACTTGCCTCCGCCGTATTTGTTCCGACCGAACCTGCCCCGACTGAACCTGCCCCGTCCTGTGGGCAGAAAAAAGCGGCGCGGTAGGCGTGTAACCTATCCGCGCCGCTGGCTGCCTCGCTCGGAGGCAGGCTACCGATGCTACTTAGCCAGTGCCGCCTCAATGTCGGAGGCGATCTTGGAGGGCTCGGTGGTGGGGGAGTAGCGCTTCAGGACGGTGCCGTCGCGACCAATGAGGAACTTGGTGAAGTTCCACTTGATCTTGCTGGCCAGCACACCCTTCTGCTGGGACTTCAGGTAGGTGTAGACGGGAGATTCGTTGTCGCCGTTTACGTCTACTTTGGCCATCATGGGGAAGCTGACGCCGTAGTTGAGGCGGCAGAATTCGCTAATCTCCTGGTTGGTGCCGGGATCCTGCTGGGCAAATTGGTTGCAGGGGAAGCCAATAATGTAGAAGCCGCGGTCCTTGTATTCCTGGTAGAGGTTCTCCAGACCATCAAACTGTGGGGTGAATCCACACTTGGAGGCTGTGTTGACCACTAGCAGTACCTTGCCGGAAAAGTCATCAAGGTTGATGGTGTCTCCGGCAGTGGTTTGGACCTGGAAATTCTGGGAGTAAAACCCGCTCACAATATCTCCTTGTGTAGTGCGGTATGGGTTTAGTGGGAGCCAGCTGTTGTAGTTATCTTTGTGTGGATTGTGCCGGTTGGCACTTCTGGGCCGAGGGTCCGGTGGACCACTGCCTGGCGGCCCAACAGCTCAGCAGCTCGACGACCTTGCAACCTAGTGGACGGATAGCCCGGTCGTTTGGCGATCATACCCGTGAAAAACTATCCACCTGATAGTAACAACAAAATTGTTTGATGATTATTCCCGCATCGATACGGCAGCGCGCTCGTCTGCCGGTAGCCTGGAGGAGAGAACTTATTCGGCCACCCCTGTCTAGGAGAATCATGCAGCCCCGCAGCCTCGCAACCCGCCTTATCGCACCGGCGGCTGCCGTCTTTCTGGCCCTTACTGTGGCCGGCTGCGGCTCGGAAGTAGAGGGCACCGCCACGAGCCAATCCACCGCCAGTTCCAGTGTGCAGAGCACTGGGCAGCAGAGGTCCACGCAGCAGGGTGACAAGTCCGCTAGCTCCGGTAGTTCGTCTGCTACTACGGCGAAGAGCCGTGCCTCGTTGGAGGTGACGGAGGACCTGGGGTTGAATCGTCGCCTGGGTGCGCCGGAGCGCCGACTGTCTCGCTGCAATGCCCCGTCTCAGCACTCGTTGCCACGGGGGAAGGCAGCAGCGGTGTTTACGAGTTCCCGTGGGGGCCTGCTCGTCAAGTATGTGCTGGCGGGCCAGTTGGATTCGTCTAAACTGTCGCTTTTTACCTTCGCTACCAACCAGGGGAAGAATCAGCGTCTGGTGGGGGTGCGGAATGGGGTGATCGCCCGTAACTCGGCGGTGGTGGCGCAGTCTTCCACTCCGAAGGTGAAGGGTGAGTACCAGTACCGTGGATGGACGCGCATGGAGCCGACGGCGGATGGGATGATCCTGTGGGTGGAGATTCCGCCGGATATTTCCCCGGCATTCCAGACGAATATGTGGACGGCGTCGCTGACGGTGGACGGCGTGATCGTCTCGTCCTGCACCGTCGGCTAGGACAAGTCGGCTAGGTTGGTCAGCTAGGGCAACCAGCTAACACATTCGGCGTGCACCGCAAGCTAGCCACCGGCTAGTCGCGCGAGGGAGTGGTCTCGTCGCCGGACGGGGCTGCGCTGGCATCCGCTACGCTTACGTCCACCGAGCTACTTCCTGCCGCGCTGGCTTCTAGTTGGTCCAGCTTGTCGGCGACTTCGCTGGCATCCATCTGCTCGGCCAGCGGTTCCGCATCGTTACCGCCGCGCTTGCGCCGCACAATGAAGGCCACCAGCGCGATGAGCAGCAGCACCAGGACTACCAGCAGCACAATCAGGTCGGTGGAGGAGTTGCCTACGCGGGTCGCCCACAGTTCCGCATTGAATTGACTGTCCCATCCGGCGATGCCGCTCAGTCCGGCGGTGCCGTCTGTGCCCAGGAAAAGCCCGCCGATCAGGATGAATAGCGCTCCGGACACGATGGAGGTGGTGTTGGTGGTGATGGGTCCCCACTTTAGTTCTTTGCCGCGCAGCCACTTCTTGTGGGAGAGGTCGAAGCGTTCCCACAAGATGGCCAGGATGAAGAGTGGCACGGCCATGCCGAGGGCGTAGATGGCCATCAGCACCATGCCGTAGAGGGCGCTGCCGCCGGCAACTGCGACCGTCAAAATGCTGCCGAGGATGGGGCCGGAGCAGAAGCTGGCAAGGCCGTAGACACAGCCCAGTAGCAGGACGCTGACGGCATTGGTGCCGGAGAGTTTGCCGACGGCGTCTTGGGCGGGTTGGAAGGCGAAGCCTTTTCCGAACACTGTCATGATGCCGAAGATGATGATGAGGATGCCGGCGAACATCATGATGCTGGGGCGGATGGAGTCGAAGAGGGAGCCGACTTTACCCAGGCCTGCGCCCAGCGGCACGAGGGTGATGCAGAGGCCCAGGTAGAAGAGTCCTGTGCGGCTGATGAGTTTGCCGAAGCCGTCGAAGGCGTAGGCGAAGAAGGCGGGGAGGAGCAGTGCGGAGCAGGGGCTGATGAGGGTGAGGATGCCGCCCAGGAAGGCGCCCAGGATACCGATAGTGCTCACTCGTTGTCCTTTACGTTCGTTGGGGTAGGTGTGTTTGCCAGCCGGCCACATTCGGCGGAATAGCAGGCTAACCGCCGCAGCCGCCAGCCGCCGTGGCCGCCTACTAGTCGAGGGCTAGCAGCGCGGATTCGATGATGTCAATGTAGGTTTGCGTCTCGCGGGCCCCCAGCACCGGGTAGCCGTTGATGAGGAACGCCGGCACAGACTGGAAGCCCATAGAGTGTGCCTCCTGCTTACCTTCCGCAATCTGTGCGTCGAACTTGGTGGACTGGGCGTCCTTCATGAACTGGTCGATGTCTTTCAGCTGCAGTTCTTCCGCCCACTTCCGCACAAGTGACACAGTGATCTCTCCGTGGCCTTTTTGCGGCATGGTGGAGTAGATCTTCTGCATTAGTGCGTAGCCTTGGCCTTGTTGAGCGGCGGCCATGACGGCACGCGCACCCAGCTGGGACGGCTGCTCGAATAGCACCATGTTGCGGAATTCAATGCGTAGTTTGCCGGTGCGCACATACTTGTCCACCAGCTCGGGTTCTACCTGTTTCATCCACTTGGCGCAGTAGGGGCAGCGGAGGTCGCCGTAGTCGATGAGGACGACGGGGGCGTTGAGGTCTCCGATGGATAGGCCGTCGTTGCGGCGGTGGGCGAGCCCGTAGGAGTCGCTGGAGAAGTGGCCGGGGTCGATCTGCGCTTCAGGGGAGGAGAGGTTGCTTTTGTTGCTGTTGGTGGTGACGATGAGGGTGACGATGACGGCGACGATGGCCACCACAATGGTGATGAGTACCCAGGGTTCCCAGCTGCGCCAGTTGAGCATTCCGGCTTTGTGCTGGCGTTCCGCGGCGCGGCGTTGGGCGGCGCGCCGCTTTCGGGGGTCGGTGGGTTTGTTGGTCATAGCGTCGTATCCTTCATCGTCGTGTGGTTTGCTCACCAGCTAGCCTATCGGGCTTTGCGTTAAATGGCCGGGTAGCCTGCGATAGCGTCCAGGAACTGGTCGTTTTCGGCGGGGGTGGAGATGGTGACGCGTATACCGTCACCCACGAATCCACGTACCAGTATTTTCTGCTCGGTCAGGTAGTCGGTCAGCTGCTGGGCGTCGGTGCGGGGTAGCCACACGAAGTTGGCTTCCGAATTGTGCACCTCGAACCCCATGTCGCGGAGGGCCTGGGTGACGCGCTGGCGCTCATCGACGATCAGGTCGATCCGGGCGAGGAGTTGGTCGCGGATGGTGAGGGCGGCGACGGCAGCGGCTTGGGCGACCACGTTGGTGGCGAAGGGGGTCACTACTTTGCTGAGTTCCTGGCAGGCTTCTTCGGATCCCAGCAGGTAGCCCACGCGGAGGCCGGCCAGTCCGTACGCCTTGGAGAAGGTGCGCAGCACCACCAGGTTGGGGTAGTCGGAGAGTAGTTCCAGGCTGTGGGGGAAGGTGCCGAGCCGGTTGTAGTGGTAGTAGGCCTCGTCGAGGGCTACTAGGACTGTGCGGGGGACTTTCTGTAGGAATTCCTCCAGGTCAATGTGGCTGAAGGTTTCGCCGGTGGGGTTGTTGGGGTTGCACAGCAGGACGATGCCGGTGTTGGGGTCTTGGGCGGCTTCCGCCATGGCGTCGAGGTCATGTTTGCCGTCGGGCAGGTTGGGAACCTGTACTAGGTTCGCTTGGGCCACATGGCCCATGATGGGGTAGGCCTCGAAGCTGCGCCACGCCATGACCACATTGGCGCCGGCGGGGCAGGTGGCTTGGATGAGGTGCTGGAGTAGGGAGACGGAGCCGTTGCCGACCACAATCTGGGCGGGAGTGATGTGGCTGTCGGTGCTCATGTTTTGGGCTTGGAGGTCTCGGTTGAGGGCGTTGGCGATGGCAACTCGTAGTTCCGCGGAGGAGGTGTCCGGGTAGCGGTTGCAGCCGCTGACGGCTGCCGTCACCGCATCGAGGACGACCTGGCCGGGGCCGTCAGTTACTTCGTTGCTCGCGATTTTGATGGCACCGGGGATGGTGCGTCCTGGAACGTAGGCGGGAATGGAGGAGAGATCTTCACGGAATAACGAGGTCATATCTTCCATCGTAGAGCTAACTGGTGGCCGGAGAGTGGGCTGTTGTCCAGAGCGCGTAATTTTAACAGTGCATTTTTCTGCCCGTCCGTTTCTACCTTGTCTGGGTGCTTGTGTAGGGGGTGGTGCGCCGAGCGACGTTGACTGGCACGGCACCGACCGCTTGTCTTCGTGTTCGTGCGGAGGACGGTGTGGCAGGTGTGTGGCTAAATGTCTAGGCTGTGTTGCTTTTTTTACCCGTGGCCTAATAAACTTGCACCCAGTGTTCACGTGGTTCACCGCGGTTCACACCAGTTCACCTGGAGGCGTGCCAGAGCGGCCGAATGGGGCTCCCTGCTAAGGAGTTGACCCCTTGCGGGGTCCGGAGGTTCAAATCCTCTCGCCTCCGCGGTTATGACAAGCCCCCGATTGCATCAGCAGTCGGGGGTTTTGTCGTGTTCTCGTTGTCAGCGCCGTTTAGGCAGCTCGCTCCGCTCAGGCTGCTCTGCCGAGCTGTTCAGACAGCTTCCAGTCATTCTCGAAGTCGTTCAACGCCAGCTCGCGGTAGAGGGAGGCCAGCCGGTCCTGTGCATTTGCGGCGGCGCCGGGGTTGTGAGGAATGTCTGGCTCGAAGAGGGTGGTGAAGAGGGAGAGTGTGCCGTCATGGTTGTCGGCCAGTTCAATCATGCGGCCCATGTGGGGCCAGTCCACGAAGCTCGGCGTATTGATCTCCCAGAAGCTGCGCAGCGGGTTGCTGTGTTTGTGGGGGGTGATGCAGCTGCCGTGTGTGTGCCCGTTCACCCACGCCACCACGCTGGGGAAGCGTTGTAGGAGGGTGACGATCTCTGCGGCGCTGTGGCTGGAGGGGCAGTCTTCGCCGTCTCGCGGGGTGGCTTTGCCGCGACTGTTGATGTTGGTGGAGGGGTGGTGGGTGAAGAGGAACACTAGCTTGTCTTTGACGCCGGTGCGGTGGAGTGTGCCGTCGGTGTCAAAGTAGCGGGAGTTGAGTCGCTTTAGCTGTTGTTCTAGCCATGCCATTTGTCGGCCGCCGAGCCAGCCGTCGGGGCCGCCGTCGGGTTTGTTGGTGTCCAGTACGATGCCGGCAACGCCAGGTACCATTTCGAAGAGGTAGTAGGGGCGGGTGTTGGTGCCGGTGAAGCCGTGGCCGCGGGGGCCGGGGCCCAGGTTTTCGGGTTTGAAGTGTTCGTTGACGTATTCGGTGACGGTGAAGGGGGCGCGTCGTTTGTCGGGGGTGACGGTGGTGAGGAATTCTTTCTTCCCGGTGATGATGTCCACCAGCGGGTTGGTGTCTTTGTCGAGTTCAGGGTAGGTGTTGCCCAGCAGGTCGTCGAGGTCGAGGTTCATGAGCTTCTTCGCGCCCACATAGAACTGGTTCACGATGGGGCTGTCGGGGAAGGCGCCGATGAAGCAGTTGTCGTGGTTTCCTTGGACGGCGTACCAGGGCACTTTGAGTCCCGGGCACTGGACGGGGGTGCGGAGTAGGGTGTGCCAGAAGTCGCGGATGGTGGGGAAGCCGCGGTTTTTGTAGACGTCGGCGGCGGAGCTGCTGGGCTGCCAGTAGTAGGGGTCGCCGGTGGCGCCGACGCCTTCCCACTTGTGGGGGTGGCCGGTGTTGGCGATGAAGGAGCCGCCGTTGAGGATCCGCATCACCCAGTCCAGTTCGACTTTTTCGTGGTTGTCGGTGGCGTCGCCGCCCATGACGACAAAGTCTAGGTGGCGGCCGGTGATGGGTCCGTAGGGGTAGCGGTTGATGCGTTTGACGGCGGCGTTGACGCCGAAGGGGATGAGGGGTTCGTGGGGGCGGTAAGCGGAGCGGACGCGGGCGTGAGCGAACTCCATGCGGGAGGGGGATTGTGCGTCGGTGACGTGGAGGTCGGAGAGTTGTGCGAAGGCCAGTAGGGGGTGGGTGGGGCGGAGACTGTGTCGCTTGGCCAGGTCGGTGCGGGTGACCAGGGGGAAGGGTTTTCCGGCGATGGCGGGGGACCAGGTTTTGCCTTCTTTGCGTTGGACGGTGATGAATTCGAGGGCGGTGGCTTGGATGCGTACGTTGCTGAGGTAGGGGCGTGTGGGTGGGGTGGCGGGGGCTGCCCAGGCGGTGGGGCTGGCGATGTTGAGGTGTGAGGTGGCGAGGGCTCCGGCGGCGAGTGCGGTGTAGCCGATGAATGCGCGACGGGACATGCCGTCCGACATGGGATCTCCTTCACGGGTGAAGAGTGGGTGGTGCCGGAGGGGAGACGTCGGGGGGTGAGCGTGGTGACGTTCCGGTTGGTTAAATTCAGTTTTCTCGGGGGCAAATTCCAGTTTAAAGACAGTGCTCACTTGGGGGAACGGTTGGACAATTTTGTTTCCGCCACAAAAACGCATATACTTCTTTTTGCTGAACTTAACAGCGGGCGCTCGTAGCTCAACGGATAGAGCATCTGACTACGGATCAGAAGGTTGGGGGTTCGAATCCCTTCGAGCGCACGGTTAAAATCCCTGGTAAATAAGCTTTTTGAGCTTTCCGCCAGGGTTTTTCGTATTTTCACCGCATTGCCCTGACCTGCATTATTGCCGGCCTACTGACGCCCGCCCAGTAACCATTTTCATAATGATGGTTTTTCATTTGGCTGTGCCGGTAGGTTTAGCTCTATGAGCATCTTCAATCTAGACGGCAAGCAGGCCAGAGCGACTTTCGATAGCCGGACGAACACCGTCACCGTGACGCATGAGGATCCCCGCAAGAATCAGGGCGAGCCGTTGGAGATTCCGGTGGGCGCATTGCGGAGTGTGGCGTGGCAACGGACCCCGCAGGAGGGCAAGGAGAAGCCCGGTACGGTGGTGTTCACGTTCCGTAACCCTCCGCGGGACCTGCCGAAGCAGATGCAGGTGGGCCGGGTGGAGGCCGTCACCACACGTACCAATGTGGCTTTTGTGGAGGGGCTGCAGGACGCTGTTGCGCATACGCGGCCGGACGACACGTGGCAGCAGCCGGTGGATATGGAGACGTTTGCGCAGTTGCACCAGTGGCGGGTGTGGGGGAAGACCTTGTTGACGGTGTTGCTGGTGGCGGTGGTGACGGCTGCGCTGGCGTTGGGGGTGCGAGCCTGGCGGGATAACCATGGGGGTGCTAGTAACCAGGCGGGGGATGCGCTGGCGTCGATGTCGGAGGAGCAGAAGGCGCCGTTGTTCCATAATTATCTTGTGACGGTGGGGATTAAGGGGACGCAGGCGGATGAGGTGGCTGCGGCGAAGTCGGTGTGCCGGCAGTTTGATAAGGGTTATTCCTTCGACCAGATCGCTATGGCGTTGCTTCTTGTTGACAATGGCATGACGGCGGAGCAGAAGGGCCAGTTTATTGGGGTGTCTGTGAGCTGGTGGTGTCCACAGCATCAGGCTGCTCTGCATGCGGGAGTGTCGGAGAAGTAGAGCGCGTGGGGGAGGGGTGGAGTCTGTGTGTTGGGGCGGTGATGAGTCGCGTGGGCGGTTAATTAGGGCAAATAGTTGCCAAAGTTTCCGTCCTGGATCTGTATGAATTGGACATCTGAATAGTGATTTGTTCAACTGTTTTTTTGTGTAACGCGGGTTTGTCCACATGAAACAACGGTTTACAAAGTAACAAATTTCTTTCTGGAAGAAGATTTTCCACGGTTTAAAAATAGTGTTTTACCAGTGTTAATTGGTCAAACTAGGACTTCTATCTGCACGAGTTACAGTTTTACAGCGTTTTCCACATTTTAAGATCAGCGGACATAGTGGAAAGTTTGCTCAGAGCGATTTTTCATATGTGTAAATGGAAACTTGGTCAACTGGCTAGGCAAGCGGGTAGAAGATATGTACACTGAAGGCAGGACAAAAACGAATAGTGTTGATAGTCCTCAAAGACTGCCGCCTTTTGAGCGATTGAGGCGGCTAAGTGACTGTGGCGTTGCCTGGCGGATGGGAGACCGTCAGTGCAAGAGAGAGAGCGCCGGTATTGTGTGCAGTCACTTACTTGAAGAGGCCAAGAAACGATTTACATGGGAGCAATTAGTAGTCGTTTCTCGGCCTCTTTCTTTATGTGCTCACGGATTCTCTCACACCTAGCATCCAGATAGCTACTGCCTTGTCGATTCCTATCTTCCACGATTCAGTACGCGCAGCACAGGAACGCCCATAATTTGTATTCATTCCGAATACAAGTTTATAGTGGAGGTCATGAGTGAAACCCCGGAGAACCGCCAGCCTATCGCGAATCTTGTCGCCGAGATCGCCCGGCTGAACCGTACCTACCGGCGCGTCACCATCGCCATCGGCGCCTCATCAGGCCTCAGCCACACCGAATTTGGCATCCTCTGGCACCTCAAACTCGAAGAGGACTTCTACGCCCACGCCCAAGAAAAAGGCACCATCGCCGGACCCCACATCGACGACTGCCCTAACGGCAACTCCGGCGGCACACAAGGCGGCATCCGCATCAACGACATCGCCAAGATCCTCCACCTCAGCCAATCCGTCATCTCCCGACAAGTGGCCAGCATGGAAGAACGCGGTCTCATCTCCCGCACCTCCGACCCCCAAGACGCCCGCGCCACCCTCATCACCTTGAGTGACAAAGGCCGAACCACCCTCAAAGACGTCACCGAGCAACACTCCATTTTCGCCAAACAAGCCCTCGAAACCTGGTCTGACGACGACATCGAACACGTCACCCAGACACTCGAACGCCTCAGCGCGGACATACGGAAAAAACTCCGAGAGAACCCCTAACCCCACCATCAGACGCCCCACCAGCAGGCAGAAGCCAAGCGGGCCACAGCGTCCCCCACACCCCGGCGTCCCGCGCCACACACATCATACGCAGCACAAACGCAACGAAGAACGACAAGACGAACAAAGGACAGTAGTGAACGACAAGCAAGGAAAGAAGACGCGCCGGCGCGAAGTGCTCCAAGCACTCGTCGGCGTCATGGTCGGCATGTTCGTCGCCATGACCTCACTAACCATCGTGGGCACCTCCCTACCCACCATGATTAAGGAACTGCACGGCTCCCAGACCGCCTACACGTGGGTCATCACCGCCAGCATGCTCTCCTCCACTATTGCCACCATCATCGCCGGCAAACTCGCCGACCAATTCCACAAAAAGCATCTACTGATGGCCGGCTTCGTCATCTTCGCCCTCGGCTCCCTACTCTCCGGCTTCGCCTGGAACACCGGAGCCCTCATCGGCTTCCGCATCATCCAAGGCTTGGGCCTCGGCCTGCAAATATCCCTCTCCCAGGCGGTCATCGCCACCGTCACCAGCCCCCGTGAACGCGGCCAATACAACGGCTACCTCGGTGCCGTCATCGCCGTCGCCACCGTGGCTGGCCCTGTCTTCGGCGGCTTCATCGTGGACCTCATGGGCTGGCGCTGGTGCTTCTGGATCGGCGTCCCCTTCACCGTCATCGCCATGATCGTCGTCCAACTCAAACTCACCGTCCCGCCCTCCCCCAAACGCAAGCCGAAAGTCGACTACCTAGGCGCCGTCCTCATCACCCTCAGCGTCACCGCCTTCATGCTGTGGATGTCCGAAGCCTCAAAGAAGGCCACGTTCTCCACCTGGCAATTCTGGGTACCGCTCGTCGTCGCCATCATCATCGGTATCGGATTCGCCTTCTGGGAGCGCAAAGCCGCCGAACCGATCATCCCCTACAAGGTTCTCAACAGCCGTATCACCAAACTCGCCATCGCCGTCTCCATCGTCCTGGGCATCTCCCAGAACTCCGTCGGCGTCTTCATGGGTCAGTACTTCCAGATGGGCCGCGGCTACACCCCCACCCACTCCGGTCTCGCCCTCCTCCCCATCGTGCTCGGCTCCCTCGTCGCCTCCACCGTCTCCGGCTTCATCGTGTCCGCCCGCGGTAAATGGAAGCCCTCCGTCACCTTCGGCATCGGCATCATGATGCTCGGCACCATCATGATGAGCTTCTGCGACGCCAACACCCCCTACTGGTTCATCGCCCTCGGCCTCTCCCTCATCGGCATCGGCCAAGGTGCCTCCATGCAGAACCTCGTGCTCGCCGTCCAGAACACCGTCGCATACAAGGACATCGGCGCCTCCACCGCCGTTGTCACCTTCTCCCGCTCCATGGGCGGCACCGTCGGACTGCAAGTACTGGGTGCCTTCTTCAACAGGAACCTCACCAATAACGTCACCGCCGGCGCCCACGAACTCATGAAACAAGGCGCCAACGCCAAACAGCTCTCCGAACTCTCCCACGTCAAAGACCTCTCCGTACTGTCCTCAGGGGATAAAGTTGCCGAGATGGTGATGAACGCCTACGGCAACTCCATCAACGTCATCTTTATCTGCATCGGCATCGTGTCCGTCCTCGCCTTCATCGGCGTGCTCTGCATGCGCTCCACCGTGCTGCGCGACTCCATCGACCTGGAACCCTCCGAATACGACTCCAAGAACACCGCCGCCGGTGCTGCCGCCAGCAAGACCACAGGCAAGAGCAAAGGCAAGAGCGTAGCCGGACTGGCCGACACCACCAAACACGGAGTGCCCCTCCTCCGCACTGCCGACCGCGACGACCTCCAGCCCATGGACCTGGGCGAAGTGTGGGACCTGGGCGACAACGTCCGCCTGCAACGCGTCTACAGCCCCGGCACCGGCCCGCGGCACAACACCGACGACCACACCCCCGAACCGGTCGACGCCTAACCCCCGCTAGCGGCCCAACTCCTTCATCATGGTGCGATAACGCTGGTGCGCGGCATACCCTGCCTCCACCAGCGTTTCGCATGTCCCCTGCTGGGACAACTCGTCATAGCTCTGCTGTAGCAGCGCAATCGTCTCCGCCAACACCGGCAGCACCGCCTCACGATTCCCCTCACACATCGCCCGTACCAGCGCCGGGGCGGACCCCGCCACCCGCGTCCCATCGCGGAACGACCCCGCAGACAACCGCAACGCAGTATCGCCGCCACCCACCTGCTCCGTCACCGCCGCCACCGACAGCGCCTCCGCCACCAAATGCGGCACATGCGAAATACGGGCCACCGCGCCGTCATGCGACACCGGATCCGTCTCCACCACCACAGCGCCGGCCGCTTCCGAAATCTCCCGCACGCGGGCGGTGACGGACTCCGCCCCACCCGTCATCACCACCCACGTGGCGTTCTCGAACAGCGAGGGATCCGTCGCACCCCAGCCAGAATTCTCCGTCCCCGCCATCGGATGCGAGCCCACATAGGTGGCGGCCAACCCCGCCTCCTGCACTGCCCGCAGCACCTGCACCTTCACCGACACCACATCGGTCAGCGGACACTGCGGGGCATACTCGGCAATCTGCGCCAGCAACTCTGGCACCGCGAACAACGGCACCGCCACTACCAGTAACGCGTCCTCCCGGGCGGCACGCTGCAACGTGGCGGGCAAGTCCCCGGACACGTCCATTCCGTCGGCTGCCGCCTGCTCGACGGTCGCGGTACTACGGTTCCAGCCGAACGCCGGATAGCCACACGCCGTCAGCCGCCGAAGCAGGGAGCCACCAATGAGGCCCAAACCCAGCACGCAGACAGACTGTGAAGGAGACTTCTCCCGAGGGGACTGACAATTCGAGTTCATATCGCTACCGTATGTCATATGGCAAAGAATTACCCGCAGAACGACCGTCTACAGAATGATTATGAGGACTTGTCGAACGTGCGACCCACCGGTGCGAACCCCCCGGAGGACACCAACGTTGCGCCGTCATACGGTCTAGCGGTTGCCCGACCGGATAACATCTGGCGCGTCACCCGTCTGCCTGCCGACGCTTTCGAAAACTACCGCTTCTTCGAAGAAGCAGTGCGCAATATCCGAGCCGAGGGGGTCAACTTCGGCATCCTCAACCGCGCCTGCGAATACTTCATCATCGTCCGCCCCGGGCCCAACGGCACCAAACTCTTCGTCAGCGACCTCGACGCCGCACTCGACGACGACTTCGTTATCGATGCCTTGGAAGACCGCGGCTACGAGACTGAGATCGACGAAAACTGGGAAGGCTCCTGGGGCATCGGCGACTTCAACATCCTGGAAGACCTCGGCCTGCCCGAATCCGTCCTGAGCGTCATTGTGGACGACGACGAAAGCTGGGCCGACGACCAGATTATGGAGATCGCAGAGACACTCGGTTTTGACGAGGAACTGGATCGGGCGGTCGGCCTCTAGTGGCCCTCATCGGGATGGGCCTTCCCCAACCCTCCCAAACGGCCACCGATGAAGCACTGGTGCGCCGGGCATTAGCGCTGCTCGTTGACGACGCCGGCGACGATGTGCGGCCCGCAGACTGCCAGGCCGATGTGCCGGTGGCCGCCCTGGTGGTGGACCCGCAAGGGAAGGTCGTAGCGGAGGCCATCAACCGGCGGGAAGCCGACGGGGACCCCACGGCGCATGCGGAAGTGCTGGCGCTGCGGGCGGCCGCGAAAGTGGTGAGGGACGGGTGGCGCCTGGAAGGGTGCACTCTGGTAGTGACGTTGGAACCCTGCGCGATGTGTGCGGGTGCTGCAGTGGGGGCGCGGGTGCAGCGGATTGTCTTTGGGGCGTGGGAGCCCAAGACGGGTGGGTGTGGCTCGTTGATGGACATTCCGCGGGCGCCGGGTGCAACGTTTGTGCCGGAAGTGGTGGGGGGAGTGTGGGAAGGGCCCTGTGCGGCGGTGTTAGAGAGGTTTTTCCGCGCTAAGCGCTAGGGGTGGGGTGGATGGTCTGTCACGTTCACTTTCCTCTTTTCGCACAATTCACGTATAGTTTTCCCCGGTGGCGTGTCTGAGCGGCCGAAGGTGCTCGCCTCGAAAGCGAGTGTTGGTTAACCCCAACCGCGGGTTCAAATCCCGCCGCCACCGCGGTGAATAGTGGTGAATAGTTCAGCCCCGCATATGGGAAATCCGGTGCGGGGCTGAACTTTATATTCTATCTGTCGGGTTGCTGTGACGGCAGCGTTACAGCACAGTGTTGCAGGACAGCGCTGCACAGGCGAGCTGTGTGCGCAGTGCTACTGCTTCTCGGTGTGGGTGTTGCGGTTGCTGAACACCATGGTGTTGGTGGAGAGGACACCTTTGGTTCCGGCCGGGTAGAGGGAGAGGTGTTGTTCTCCGCCCGGGAGGGTGACGACCTTGTATCCGTTGGGGCGGCTAAAGAGTGCGGCGAAGGCCTGCTGGGTGGCGTGCCCTTGGTAGCAGTAGCGGGTGGTGGTGGCAATAGGTCCGAAGGTGAGGACGTTGCCAGCAGGAGAGCGGGTAATGGTGTAGTCGCCGAACACCAAATTGCAGGAGTCGCTTCCAGATACCTTGCCGTTCTCAAGTTTTAGGTGGCCGCCGTCGGGGCTGAGGTAGTGCCAGTCGATGCCTTCGATGATGGGTGTGGACTGGGGGAGACAGGCGGAGGCGATACCGGTGGAGAGCGCGGTACTGGCGATGAGGGCGAGGGCGCCGGCGAGGGGGGCGCGCAGGGTGCGGATGGGGAAGCGTTTCATATCATCCTCCTCAACAAGAAAATGAAACTTAAGTTACGAATGTGATGCGTGATGCAGTGAAGTAGGTCAATCGTCTAAAACGTTGAGATTCTCTGATTATAACAACCTGATGACCGTGTATCTTCCCATAAAATAACCCTTACCAGGTCAAAGGGTAAATAATTAGTTGTGGACTCGTCGTTGTAGCTGTGTAGACTAGGTGGGTATTTCCTCACTATCACCATGTATAGGAAAGAGAAGCGTATGCGTCGACATTTCGCTAAGACACTGGTCGCAGCGACCACCGCCCTCGCGGTAGGTTTCGGGCTTAACGCCGCTCCTGCAGAGGCAGCTCCCACGGGAAAGCTTGTGAGCAAGCGCTGGATCGGAAACCAGCTCATGGAAGTCAAGGTGTACAGCCCCTCCATGAAGCGCACCATTACCAACCAAGTGATGACCCCTCCGAATATGGGGCGGGCTCCCGTCTTCTACCTCCTCTCCGGCATGTACGGCGGCAATGGCGACCAGTGGTCCCACCCTGCCTCCGGGGCCCGCAAGTTCTTCCGTAATAAGAACGTCTACGTGGTCAACCCCCTCGGTGCTCCGTCCACCTACTACACGGATTGGTATCGTGAGGACCGCACCCTGGGCTACAAGCCGATGTGGGAAACCTACCTCACCCAGGAACTTCCCCCTGCCATTGCGCGCGCTTTCAAGACCACCGGTCGTAACGCCATCGCCGGCTACTCCATGTCCGCCGGCACCGCCCTGGCCTTGCTGGCTCACCACGGTAAGCTCTACGACGCTGGCGCCTCCTACTCCGGCTGCCCCGTCTCCGCGAACCCGCTCAGCCAGCTTGTCATCATGAACTCCATGATTCTCAACACCCCCGGCGTGAACCCGCTGAACGCCTACGCTGGCTTCATCTCCCCCGCCTGGTACCACTACGACCCGGCCCTGCACCTGGACAAGCTGCGCGGTAAGCCGATCTTCCTGTCGGCCTCCCTCGGCAAACCCAAGATGCCACCGGACGACCACGACATGCGCAAGCAGCCCGACAAGTCCATGGTCGAATTCGGTGCCTATCTGTGCACTGGTCTCTTCCGCGGCATGGCTAACGCTGCTGGCGTCAAGTACGAGTACTTCAACCAGCCCTACGGTGCCCACAGCTTCGGCCAGTTCGGTCAGGCAATGCGCAAGAGCTGGCCGATGATCGCCCGTGCGCTGCACACCCGCTAAGTCGCTCGACCATCGTCCGTCACAACTTCACACCCCCACCGCTCCGTGCTTACCGGCCGCGTCAACTGACTGCGTTAACAGACAGTGCTAACCGACTGCGGTAACCAGCTGTGCTTACCGCGCAAGGCCACAAAGCCGGGGCGGTGGTGTCTCTTATATACAATGTTTGCATGACAGTCGACCAGCAGCCGAGTACCCCCTTCACCCTGGGCACCTACCTCAGCGAACCCGCCAGCGGTGAACCCATCACCCGCCGCCGCACAGGGGAACCACTCGGCCGCACCGGCACCATTCACACCCCCCACGGGGACATTCACACCCCCGCCTTCATCCCCGTCGGCACCCGCGCCACCGTCAAAACCCTCACCCCCGAGCAGATCCGCTCCACCGGTGCACAGGCCGTCCTCGGCAACGCCTACCACCTCTACCTCCAACCCGGCCCCGACATTGTGGACGAGGCCGGCGGCATCGCTTCCTTCATGAACTGGGACGGCCCCACCTACACCGACTCCGGCGGCTTCCAGGTTCTTTCCCTCGGCTCTGGCTTCAAAAAAGTGCTGGCCACCGAATTTGCCGGCACCGACCGCGACGGTGAAGTCCGCAAAGGCAAAGAACGCATGGCCAATGTGGACGACGACGGCGTCACCTTCCGCTCCCACCTCGACGGCTCCCTGCACCGCTTCACCCCCGAAGTGTCCATGCAGATCCAGCACCACCTGGGCGCAGACATCATCTTCGCCTTCGACGAGCTGACGACGCTCCTCAACTCCCGCGGCTACCAGGAGGAGGCCCTGGAACGCACACGCCTGTGGGCGGAACGCTGCCTGGTGGAACACAGTCGCTTGACTGCAGAACGCACCCACCGCCCTCCGCAGGCCCTCTGGGGCGTTATCCAAGGCGCACAATATGAAGAACTCCGTCGGAAGGCCTGCCGCGACCTCCAACAACTCTCCGTCGAGTCAGAAGAACGGGGTGGGGTAGGCTTCGGAGGCTTCGGCATCGGCGGTGCCCTCCAGAAGGAAAACCTGGGCACCATTGTGGGCTGGTGCAACCAAGAACTTCCCGAGGACAAGCCGCGCCACCTGCTGGGTATCTCCGAACCGGATGATATTTTTACTGCCGTGGAAAACGGTGCCGACACCTTCGACTGCGTAGCACCTAGCCGGTTGGGCCGCCACGGTGGCGTCTACACCAAAGATGGCCGGATGAACCTGGTGGCCGCCAAGTTCAAGCGGGACTTCCGCCCCGTTGACCCGGAGTTGGCCTCCTACACGTCACAGAATTACAGCCGCGCCTACCTGCGCCACCTACTGAAATCGGGGGAGAAGCTGGGCCAAACCCTTTGCACCATCCACAACCTGTTCTTTATTGTGCAGCTGGTGGACGGCATCCGGGAGGCCATGGAGAACGGCACCTACTGGGAGTACAAGGCGGAAGTGCTGGGCCGCTACTACGGCGGTGCCCGTTAGTAGCTGCTCTGTCACGGGCGCGTCGGAGGGAGTGTCGGAGAAGAGAAGGGGAGAGGCTGCTACTGCTGCCACTGCTGCCAACGCGCGCGAACGCCCGCTAGCTGGGCAACTCTTCGAGGGCAGCCTGGTAGCTGGGCTCGCGGCGCTTAATCCACTTCACAACCTGATAAGTGAGCGGCATAACGACAATCTCTGCGCAGGTCTTCCACAAGTACCCCACCACCACATAGTTGAGGAAGTCCCGGCCAGTGCTAATGCCAATAGCGGACGCCGCAATACTGCAAAAGATCAGCGTATCCGCCAGTTCTCCCACCATAGTGGAACCAATAAGACGAGCCCACAGGCTCTTCTCCCCAGTGCGCTCCTTGATCTTGACCAGCACCCACGAGTTCATAATCTCCCCCACCAGGTAGCCAGCTAGGCTGGCGCCCAGAATCTGCGGCACCACACCCGCCACCGCGACAAACGCATCCTGGTGTGTGTAGAAACTGGCGGCGGGCAACTCAATGGTGATCCACATGCAGAGGCTCATCAGGATGAGTGCTGCGAACCCCACCCACACCACACGCCGCATAGTGCGGAAACCGTACACCTCGCTGATAACATCACCCAACACATAGGCCAACGGAAACAGGTAGAACGCCCCATCGGTATTGAGGGGGCCCAGCTGAACCCCCTTCGTGCCCGTCAGCGTAGAGATCATCATGACCGCCACAAAAAATACTGCCAGTGGCATCACATAACTACTGGTGGTGCGGGCGAATACGGCTTTAGGTGACGGCGACTCGGGAGACGAGGCATCAGCTGGCGAGGATGCCCGCAGCTCCGGCCCTGCTGCCTGCTCGGAGGCCAAGCCCGGCTCGGGGGATGATGGCGAAGAAGATGGTGTCACCCTGCCATTATCGCCTGCCATCCCGCTTTTAGGGAAAGAACACTATCCCCGGCAGCCCCACCGCGCCCTAATCCTGCAGCACCAAAAGCCGACGACACGCTGTCACCAGCAGTAACGTAACAACTGAACATGCGACTTGTTGGGAGACACATCATGGTGACCTGTCATCTCCACCGCCGGTTCCTGGCCTGCTTCGCTGCCGCCAGCCTCACCCTGCCGCTGCTCACTGCCACGCCGGCAGCCGCACACGTCGCCACCACCCCACCACAACAACCCTCGGTGGTGGACGGTAACGCCCGCTTCCAAGTCCTCAGCCCCACTCTTATCCGCGTCGAATACGCCGACGGGCAGCGCTTCGAAGACGGCACTACCATCAACGTCCAACACCGACCCCGCATCACCCCCTACACCACTTGGGTGGCCAACGGCATCCGCTACCTCAAAACCAGCCGCATACTGCTCACCTACCAGCAGAAGAGCGGCCGGTTCACACCCCGTAACCTCAGCCTCACCCTCACCACCGGCAGCCGGCGCACCGTCGCCCACCCCTCCTGGAACCTCACCGGAGACAACCTGGTCGTTCCCCACAACCAACTAGGCGGATGGCAGCGGGACCTGCGCGCCAACATGGGCCGCATCCCCCTCAAACCGGGGCTCCTCAGCCGGGATGGCTGGCAGCTCGTCGTCGACACCGACACCGCCCTATGGGCACCCGGCAGCTGGCCCCGCGCCCGCAAACATTTCGCACAACAGAGCACTGCCGTAGAAGCCGGCAACCCACGGGCCTTCACCGAAGCCGCAGCCACCCGTCACTTACCCCGCCGCTACGCCTACCAGGACGGATATCTCTTCGGGTATGGGCTCAACTACAAGCAGGGCCTCCGCGACCTGGCTACCCTCACCGGGCCCAGCCCCGTGCTGCCCGAATGGACCTTCGGTAACTGGTACTCCAACTACTCCGCGTTCACCCAGCAGGACTATGGCCGCATCCTCGGCACCTTCCGCCGCTACGGGGTACCCCTCAGCGTCCTCATCGTCGACACCGATTTCAAATCCCCCAGCCACTGGAACGGCTGGAACTGGAACAAGGAACTCTGGCCCCACCCCGCCCAGGAAGTCTCCTGGCTCCACAGCCTGGGCGTAAAACTCGGCTTCAACATCCACGACGGCATCAACCACGACGACCCGAAACTCCCCGGCGTCCAACAGCGCCTCCACCATGGGCTCATCCCCAACGGGCGCGGCCACTGGTGGGACATCACCGGCTTCACCTGGGCCATGGACGTCTCCAAACCCAGCCATGTGCGGGAATTCTTCAACCTCCACAAGGACTTTGAGGCCGCCGGCATGGACTTCTTCTGGCTCGACTACGGCTGCGGTATCCCCCTCGAAGAAGGCCTCCCCACCGAGAAAGGCTACGAAAACACCCTGCCCTCCACTGGCGTCAACGGAGTGACCATTCCCGGCCTCAACGCGGAACAGTGGCAGAGCTACCTGTATGCGCAGCGGCTCCGCGATAAAGGCAAACGCGGGTTCATGCTGGCCCGCCAACGCGGCCAGTGGGCAGAGCGCCGCAACACTGTGCACTTCACTGGGGACACATGGGCCTCCTGGACCACCCTCCGCTTCGAGTCCGAGTTCACCGCCGCCGAAGCGGCCGCCCTAGGCCTGCCCTACGTGTCGCACGATATTGGCGGCCACAAAGGGAAGACTCTGCCGGATGACCTCTATGTGCGGTGGACCCAGTTCGGAGTATTCCAGCCCATCAACCGCCCTCACGGAGACCACGCTGCCCGCCTCCCCTGGGAGTATTCCCCCCAAGCGCGCCGGGCCGGGGTGAAGTTCCTGAAACTGCGGGAAGAACTGGTGCCCTATCTGTATGACCTTGCCACCCGGACCAGTACATGCTGGGGGAAGATGTGCTAGTGGCCCCGGTGAGTATCCCGGGCAAGCGCACTACCCAGCAGGTGTATTTCCCGGCGGGCCGGTGGGTGGATTACTTCACCGGGTCAACTTACCAGGGGCCGGGTACGTACAGTGTGACAACCACCTGGGACACCATGCCGGTGTTCCTGCGGGAGGGCGGCATGCTACGCACCTCGGGTGGCCAGGCTTCCCAGGGCGGGAAGAATTGGCTGCGGTCCGATAAGAGCATTGTGGGTGTGCGGGTGAATGCTTCCGCCCCGGGTGTGAACCGGGAGGTGGTGCACTATCAGGATGACGGGCAGTCTTTGGCGTATACCCGCGGCCAGGTTCTGCGTACTCCGCTGCGGGTGGTGACTGTGCGGAATGCGCAGGCTCCTTCTGGCGTGTCTGCCGAGTTCCGCATTGGTGCGGCTAGTGGCGGCTACCAGGGGATGCCGAGTCGGTTCACGTACCGGGTGGAGATGCAGGTACCGGATGCTACTTCGGTGCGGGTGAATGGGCGGGTGTTGCGCCGTGGTTCAGCCTGGCAGTATCAGCGTGACCCTGCCCACTACTACTGGTATGACGCTCCCCAGGGTGTGGTGTATGTGCAGGTGCCGGTGACGGGTTCCGGCGGTGGTCTGGTGCAGGTGTCGTAGAGTCTGCCCGACAGTGTCGTAGCGCCTGCCGCATAGTGTGGAGAAACGCAGGAGAAGCAGTTGAGACCACATTTTGGCGGAGAGACAACCTTTAGGTAAACTTCTACCCGGAGGATTCGCCTAGTGGCCTATGGCGCTCGCCTGGAACGCGGGTTGGGGTTTATAGCCCCTCGCGGGTTCAAATCCCGCATCCTCCGCCATCAAACAAGAAACCCCCGGTTGTCTCACCAGTAGACGGCTGGGGGTTTTGCTTACCGCGCTTTCCGACAATCTTGTCGCAGGCAGTGATGTGCTGGGGATGAACCACATACTCTAAAAGGTATGCCGAGTCTGAATGAGCGTCCGTCACGGGACACCATCCGCCGTAACCTAGATAGTTTTCGCGCCTACTGGGTAGGGGAGATAGCTTCGTGGAAGGATGCTGCCCTGGGTGGGGAGGAACAGAAGTCGGCGCAGCGGTTCTGGCTGGACTTGTTTAAGTGCTTCGGGGTGAGTGGCGCTCGCATGGATTTGTTTGAGCGTAACGCGCGGCGTGCTTCGACAGGGGGCAGGGGGCGCATTGATCTTTTCTGGCCATCGAAGGTTATTGGGGAGGCGAAGAAGCCAGGAGTGCCGCTGGAAGTGGCTTACCGGCAGGCGTTGGATTATTTGAATGGGGGCAGTGTTGGTGAGTATGAGATGCCGTCTTATGTGCTGTGCTCGAATTTTGAGCGTCTGCGTCTTACTTACTTGGGGGAGAGTGGTTTTGATGTTGAGTTTCCGCTGGAGGAGATAACCGACCATGTTGATGAACTGAAATTCTTAGCCGGTTACGAGTCGGTGAGCAAGGCGGAGGAGAAGGCTGCCTCTATTGTTGCTTCTCGGCTTATGGCGGATTTGTTCACCGCCATGGTGGGCGAGGATGTTGATGAGGGTGTGGGGAGGACGCTGCCACTGACCCGGAGCAAGAAGACGCGACGGTGCAGGAAACGTCCATGTATTTGACGCGCCTTTTGTTCCTCCTTTTTGGTGATGATGCGGGTTTGTGGGAAAGTGACCTGTTTTCTCGCTTTGTGGAGGAATCGACCACGCCGGAAACATTGGGTGCGCAGCTTAACGCACTGTTTGAGGTGTTGAATACGCCGGAGGAACAGCGCCGGCGCGTTCCGGAGTCTATGGCAGCCTTCCCCTATGTGAATGGCGGTATTTTTGCGGAGCCGATGCGCACCCAGTACTTCGATGCGGGAATGCATGAGGCGCTGCTCAAAGCATGCCATTTTGATTGGTCGCGTATTTCTCCCGCCATTTTTGGGTCATTGTTCCAGTTGGTGAAGTCGAAGGAGGCGCGGCGTGCCGCTGGCGAACACTACACCAGCGAGGAGAACATTCTGAAAACCTTGGAGCCATTATTCTTGGATGAGCTGCGAGCGGAGGCGACGCGGCTGCTATCGTCCCCGTCTACACCAGTAAAGCGGTTGAAAGAGTTTCGGGATTCTTTGGCGGAGATGGTGTTCTGCGACCCAGCGTGTGGTAGCGGTAATTTCCTGATTGTTGCCTACCGGGAGCTACGTCGTATTGAAACGGACATTATTGTGGAGATCCGCAAGCGGGAGGGCATGGAACATAGCCAGTCGCTTGATATTTCCTGGGAGCAGAAGCTTTCCATTAATCAGTTCCACGGGTTTGAGGTGAACTGGTGGCCGGCGCGCATTGCGGAAACCGCCATGTTTTTGGTGGATCACCAGGCGAATAAGGAGTTGGCGAACCGTATTGGGCAGCAGCCGGAGCGCCTGCCTATTACGGTGACGGCGCACATCACCCACGCGAACGCGCTCGCATTTGAGTGGGGGGGGGGGTACTGCCACCAGCCCGAATGACCTACATATTTGGCAACCCTCCATTTGTGGGCCAGTACACGAAAACCAAGGAACAGACCGCCGATATGAGGCGTGTGTGGGGTGGGGATTATGACGGCTATTTGGATTATGTGACGGGCTGGCATGCGCAGGCCATGCACCTGTTGGCGGAGCGTCCGGGCGAGTTTGCGTATGTGACCACAAACTCGATTACCCAAGGCCAGCCTGTCCCTGCTCTCTTTAAACCTATTTTCCGTGATGGGTGGAGGATTAAATTTGCCCACCGAACATTCGCCTGGAACTCTGAAGCACCAGGAAAAGCAGCCGTCCACTGTGTGATTGTCGGCTTCACCAAGGATCGCGCTGGGAAACCACGGCTTTTCGACTACGCAAACGTACACGGAGAGTCACAAGAAGTCCCCGTAAGGACAGCTATCAATGCTTACCTCGTTGATGGTCCAAACGTCTTAGTAGAAAAACGGATGACTCCACTCAGTGAGCTTGAACCGGCACGATTTGGTTCTAAACCAGTAGACGGAGGAAACCTCATCATTGAGCAAGAAGATTACGCCACTTTTGCTGCCGATCCGGTGGCAAGTAAGTATATTCGTCGATTTGTTGGTGCTAAAGAACTCATCCACGGTTTGGATCGCTGGTGCTTCTGGCTTACCGATCTGACACCCGCGGACCTGAAACAATCAGGGCTCCTGGAAGAGACGTTGAAGAATGTGGCAGAGTTCCGACGTGCAAGCAAGAAAGCGGCTACTCAAAATGATGCCGCAACACCCGGACTGTTTTCGGAGATCCGCCAACCTGAAACGGATTACTTGTGTATCCCATCAGTTGTGAGTGAGACACGACGCTACTTCACGGCACAACGCTTATCGGCGGACGTGATCAGCAGTAACCTGGTGTTCACCGCCGAAGACCCGGACGGTTTCGCTTTTGCACTTATTAGCTCGTCAATGTTTATCACTTGGCAACGGACTGTAGGCGGACGTCTCGAATCGCGTCTACGTTTTTCCAACACGGTGGTGTGGAACACTTTCCCAGTCCCGGAGCTGGACGAGCAGACCCGTCAGCGGATTATCGACGCGGGCAAGAAAGTTTTAGCCGCGCGTGCCCTCCACCCCGAACGCTCCTTGGTCGACCACTACAATCCTCTGGCGATGGACCCAGAGCTGGTGAAGGCACACAATGCACTCGATCGCGTGGTAGACAAAGCCTTCGGGGCTCCCCGGAAACTCACCAGCGAGCAACAGCGTCTGGAACTGTTGTTCGCCCGCTATGTCGAACTAACTGAGCCTCTAAACAGCTAGATTGGGCGGCTAAGTGCCCTAATCTGGAGGCTAAAGGAGGCGCCGTATGGCTGGGAAAGTAATTAACCTGTTTTTGATGGATGGCGAGCCGAACGGTCGCATCAAGTGCACGTTGGCGAACTGGACGGGTATTGCCTACAAGATTCCCCGCACCATGTTGGCGAGTGCGTGCAGCATCACCTACCTGCAACAGACGGGGGTGTACTTGCTGTTCGGTACCGCTGATGAGTCGGGGAATCCGGTTGTGTACATTGGCCAGGCGGGTGTGCGGAAAAATGGGCAGGGTATTCTGAACCGCTGGCAAGAGCATAACCGGGATAACACGAAGTACTGGTGGACGGAGGCGGTGGCCCTCACCACCTCCAATGATTCGTTTGGCCCGACGGAGATCAGCTATCTAGAGAATCGTTTCCGCAACATGGCCGTGGCGGCGGACCGCTACGAGGTGATGAACGGTAACGAGCCGACGCAGGGGAACTTGACGGAGGAGAAGGAAAGCGAGATGGAAGAGTTCATCTCGTATGCAAAGCTGGTGGTGGGGGCGTTGGGCTACAAGGTGTTTGAGCCGCTCGTTGCCCGTCACAACACGGTGGAGCCTGCCGTGCAGGAGGAGTCCGAGCCGCTGCTCTATTTCCATAGTGCGAGAGCGAATGCTACCGGGCAACGCACCGCAGAGGGTTTTGTGGTGCTAGCCGGAAGCGCCATCTCCTCCATAGTGAAGAGGAGTTTACCGGCCAATATTCGCAAGTTGCGGGAGAAATATGCGGAGATTATTGGAGCCGACTGGGTACTCAAGAAGGATGTGCTCTTCAGCAGCCCCTCGGCTGCTGCGGGGTTTGTTGGTGGGGCATCCTTGAGCGGTAATGCCATCTGGAAAACCGAGGAGGGCGTCTCCCTCGGGAACCTGATCACTGACACCAGCAGCATGGCTGAACAGTAACGGTTGCACAAATCCAGTCTGTCGGCCAGCTGCTAGGGCAAGCGTTGTACGGAGTGTGTCGCGCTACGTTTCTTCCACCCGCACCAAGTTGGGGAAGTAGGGCCGCAGCTGCCTATCGACATGGAACAGTAGGGTGCGGCCGATCGCCGGGCAGTTTCGGCATGCCCCACCCATCTCAATGCGCACTACCCCATCTTGCACGCTGGCCAGTCGCATACTGCCACCATGTGAGGCGGCGAAATCCCCGGCTGCACCCCCCAACAGTTCCTTCACCGCCGTCCGCAACTCCGCATCGGTACTGCCCCCCAGGGTTGGCACGTCTAGGGTGCCGGTGGGCCAGCCTAGTTCACCCTGCTCGTTGGGGGTGGAGAGGACGGCGAAGAGGTCGCGGCGCAGTCGCGTCGCCAGCGTAGTTCCTTCCGTGTTTTTCTCCTGCCAGGACCCGTCAGCTGGCAGTGTGGTGGTGATGAGTCCCGGCGCCAGGCTGAGGTGAGCTAGTTCGCCGCGCTCTAGGTAGCCCAGAATTTGCTCCGGTAGTGCCCCTTGTGTAGCCAGGTCACGCCCTTCCGTTACCCCACCGGACCAGTTGAGCCGCACCAGGCCAGGGCCCACTACCCACTCGAGGGTGAGCGGGTAGTGGGTGGTGCGTGGGTAGAACAGCAGCGGTGCGTTCACAGTGCGGCCGATCGTGCGGCTATATGGCCATGATTCCGATGGTGATCCATCGTGCGATAAACGCCAGCACCCAGGCCATCACTAGTGTGTAGCCCAGCGCAATGAGGGGCCACTTCCACGAGTTTGTTTCCGATCTGATGGCACCCACGGTGGACATGCATTGCAGGGCGTAGGCGAAGAACACGAGGAGGGCCACAATGGTGGGCGTGGTGAACACCTTCTCGCCCTCATGTGGGCCTTCCGTGAACGTCATTTTCTTCAGCGCATCGGTGGGGTTGTCGGGGTCCGCGGCTGCCGCGGTCTGCCCCATGGTGGCCACGAAAACTTCACGGGCGGCGAGGGAACCAATCAGGCCGATGGTGATGCGCCAGTCGAAGCCGAGCGGGCTGAAGACGGGTTCCACTGCTTTACCGACGGTAGCGGCTGCGGAGTGGTCGATGGTGTATTGTACCGCCTGCGTTTCGTCCATATGCTGTTCATCAATAGTCTGCTGTTGGGGGGGTATGTTCATGAGGGCCCAGATGACGATGGTAGCCACCAGGATGATGCGGCCGACTTTGCGGAGGAATATGCTGGTGGATTTCCACATGTCGGAGAGCACAGTTTTGCCGGTGGGGATGCGGTAGGGTGGCATCTCCATGTAGAAGGGCAGCAGTGTGCTTTTCAGGCTGGTGCGTTTGAACGCCCAGGCGGCTAGCATGGCACTCGCCCCACCTAGCACGTAGAGGCCGAAGAGGGCGATGCCTTGGACGGAGAAGGGGCCGACTCGCTGGCCGGGGTCCACCAGCATACCCACCAGCAGCAGGTAGACGGGGAGGCGGGCGGAGCAGGTCATGAGGGGTGCGGCCATGATGGTGGCGATGCGGTCCTTGGAGGACGGCATGGTGCGGGTGGCCATAATGCCGGGGACGGCGCAGGCCACGCTGGAGAGCAGGGCGACGAAGGCGCGTCCTTCCAGGCCGGCACTGGCCATTACGCGGTCCATCAGGTAGGCGGCGCGGGACATGTATCCCACGTTTTCCATGAGGCTGATGAGGAGGAAGAGCAGCAGAATCTGCGGCACGAACACGAGGACGCCACCGACACCGCCGATGAGGGCAGTGTCGACGAAGCTGGAGAGCAGCGGGTTGGAGATGTGGGCGGCGCTGAGTTCCCCTAACCAGCCGAAGAAGTCTTCAATCCACCCTTGGAAGGGGGCGGCGACGGTGAAGATCACCTGGAAGAAGAGGAACATGATGAGGAAGAAGAACAGGGTGCCGAACACGGGGTGGAGCAGCACCTTGTCCACTTTGCTGGTAGTGACGTTTTCCTGCGGGGCCACATAGTGGGCGAGGGTGAGCATGGAGTGCGTCCAGGATTCGCGTTCCGGGCCGGGTTCGGCGGGTGGGGCGACGATGGGGACAGGCCAGCCGGTGGGGTTTTCGACGAGAGCGCGGAGTTCCGCGAACCCTTTTTTGCGGTTGCCGACGACGCCGACCACGGGAACGCCGAGGCCTTGGGAGAGTGCGGTGAGGTCGAGGTCGCCGCCGAGTTTTTCGAGTTCGTCGGTCATGGTGAGGGCGACGGCGGAGGGGAGGCCGAGGGAGAGGGCTTGAGCGACGAGGTTGAGGGAGCGGTGCAGGGTGGTGGAGTCGACGACGATGAGGAGGGCTTGGGGGGAGGGGACGCCGTCGAGTTGTCCGGCGAGGACGTCGGTGACGACTTCTTCGTCGGGGCTGATGGGGTCGAGGGAGTATGTGCCAGGGAGGTCTTCGAGGATGACGGTGGGGGTGACGTGTCCCTCGGTGTGGCTGACGGTGATACCGGGGTAGTTGCCGGTTTTGGAGTTGAGGCCGGTGAGTTTGTTGAAGACGGAGGTTTTGCCGGCGTTGGGGGAGCCGATGAGGGCGATGCGGGTGGTGTCCTCGGCTAGGGCTGTGGCTGCACTTGTCCCCTTGCTCCCGTGTGGTGTCCTATGGGTGTGTGCATCGGGGTTGTGACAGTCGGCCATGGTGCCTCCTCTTTTGTGTAGTTGTGCCGTCAACAACGTGGGTGCGGCCTGGTGGTCGATGAGGTTGTGTGTGGCGTGCGCAGCGCGGTTGCTGCGCGGCTGGTGCGCTGTGGGCTCGCGGGTTGCGGGTTAGCGGGCTCCGGGGGTGACGTGGAGTTGTTTGGCTTCGCTCTTGCGGAGGCAGATGTTGTAGTCGCGAAGGCGGAACATGCTGGGGTCGCCCATGGGGGC
>QWCE01001748.1_pt1 | contig 31674 bp, 46 predicted proteins | sample 1972531 | NCBI WGS metagenome assembly QWCE01 (sample SAMN09866716, study PRJNA288562) | Human gut metagenome isolate term4_stool, whole genome shotgun sequencing... | reverse complement strand
TGACTGGCTCACCGTGTTCAGGTATTTCTCGATCGCCTTGGCCTCGGCACCGGAGATGATGCCGTCCGAGAAGGCCCCGTCCACGTATTTGTTCAAGTCAGACACGGACTGTCTCGCCTCGTTTGCGTCCTCCATGGCGGAGGAGGCGGTGTTATTAGCCTCGTCCGCCGCTTTCTGGGCGTTGTCGGAATAGGACTTGAGTTTGTCCTGTATGGATTTGTTGGCCGTCTCGACCGCCGCACGAAAAGCGGACAGCCTCGCATTAAAATCAGCATATCTCGTATCTACGTCCCGTTTCTCGGCCATGGTAGCCTTACCGTCTCCTATGGCCGTTTCGATAGAGCCGGACAAGGCCGTTATGGATGACAACAAAGACGAACGCGCGTTAGACAATGATACTTTGGCCGATCCCTCCAGATAAGGGTTGGCATATAATTTGTTGAATACCGACTCTGCGGACAACTTCTCGTTGTTTACGATATTCAAGTACTTTTCAATCGCCTTGGCTTCCGCTTCGGAGACAATACCGTCAGAAAAGGCCCCGTCCACATATCCTTTCAAGTCAGACATGGACTCCTGCACGCCTTCGGCTGCATCTTTCGCATTCTCGGCTGCGTCTTTAGCGTCTGCGATCGCTCCGTTGATCTCATCCATATTGGGCGCGTCCGCGAGGTTCCCGAATCCGGTCGAACCCGGCTTGATGATCATCTTGCCGGTGAACACGTTCTTGCCGGCGTTCGGGGAAATGGCTGTCACCTCCTTGTTCAGCATCGAATAGGAGTCAACGCCAGAATACAACTTGACGCACGGGGCGTCTTCATCATACGAGGAGAAGAACACCACGTTCTGTCGGCTTTTATTCGTCTTGTTCCCGACCGTGACGATCGTATCTCCGGCCTTCGGAACCATGCTGCCGGTATCGCGATCCGTGATGGACAGGTCTATATAATCCTCTCCCACATATAATACCCTGCGCCAATAGTATTGATTGCTGACATTGTGCGACGTGCCTGTTTTCAACAACGGTACGCTTTTTCTCCACCCGATTTAGGAGCCAGCACTTCATCATTCAGGGAGTCATACACCTGTTCGCCGGTACTGTCATATACCTTTTCGTTTTCAGCGGATACTTCTTCGACCTTGATACATTCCATGCTCGCCGGTGACAGGACGATACGCCCGCCGACATGTGCGAGATGTTTGATCTCCAGCGTGTCGAAATAGGCTTTCAGACGAATATAGATCTCGTCAGCCTCGATGTACGACTTGCCGGTCTTCGGGTCTCTTTTCACCACGAACCCGGTACCGAACGGCCCGGCCGCGAAGTCTTGCGACTCGATGTTGTCCGATATAAGTCCCCCGAGGAACTTGATGAGATGTTTGGTCTGATCGGGCTTGTCCTTGCGGAGGAAGGTAGCCAATGAGCGAAGGGCGGAGAACACGTTGCTGTCGCTGGCTGGCGTGGAATCATTCGTTCGTATGACATATACGCCGCTTCCACTGCCACCGGTATAGGTCTGTCCTTTATAGGTAAGCGTGTCCACCTTATCCTCCAGCTCACCGATCCGGCTGTATTGCGTACTTTCTCCGATCGTATAGACAGGGGAATCGTAAGGTATATCCAAGTTCATTTCCCAGCCGATCACACGGCTGATCCGCCCATCAGACGGGAAGAAAGCGGGGTTTATCAACCGGATCCTCTGGCCTGCGTCATACGTCCTGTTTATCTGATCCTGATAGACCCACTCGGAGTCCAAGGTAGTTGGGTATGTACCGTCATCGATACTTGTTTTCTTTACATACTCCTGTCCTTTGGCTAATAACTCTTTTTCCGCTTCCGGTATGTACCGGTCGGAAACGAGTTGGATCTTAAATCCGGAAAGAACATATTCATCTCCATTCTCCGGGCACATTATCTCATCGGGAAGCAAACGCCCATAATCCTCGTTCGCTACGATCTCCCATATTTGACTGCCTTTATCCATCCCTTCAGGCTCGAACGTTACACCGAACACCATCCCGTTCAGTTTGCCGGACTGGAAGGTGATTTTCAGCTCTTCCCCCTCCAATATATAATCTTCTTTGAAATCGAGACCGGGATCTTGGTACTGGTAGGCTTTGAACTGGCCGGTGACTTCACCGTCTGTCTCCGTATCCCTGTCTACGGTAGTCACGTCTGACAACGTGCCGATCCGTTTCGGAAACACATCGTCAAATACCACTACGTCCTCCACCGCTTCGGTGTCGGTCATACCGGGATAAGCATCTATGCAAGGAGTACCCTCCGGAAGCATGAGCCGCTTCTGAACAACTCCATTTACTACTGCCTGCTCATCCACCGGACGATAGTTGGCCGGTATATTTCTTGTTCCTCCGAACACATAAACGCGGGTGGCATAAGTACCCTTGCTTTCGCTTCGGGTCATGGCGGCCGCTTCAACGCCTAGTTCAATGTCGACAGCGTCACCGAACTCGCAACGGCCAAAGTGTATGACATTATCGGTTATCCAACAATCACAGTTCCATTTATCTTTCGATGCCATCGAAAAGAGGGCGTCCAACAAATGAATATTATCGTATGTCATCAAAAACGCCTTGTTCTCAACCGTGGAATCTATGTCGAAAATGTAATCAACCCCGTTGTATGTATATCCGTTCGCTTTCAGATTACGTAGGAACAGGCCTAGGTGAATATCGAGGGGGGCTGTAAGATTCCAGCCAGCTTCCTGACCGTGACTTTCCGGAGTGAATTTGAAGATTTTCGTATTCCACTCGTAATAATAAGCGTCAAACCTTAGCTCGTAACTGTATTTACCCGGAATAACGGATGGATTCTGAAGAGTGAGGTATTTATATACTTTCGCCAGTTTCCCGCCCAAGGCATCATCAAACACTCCTCTGAGATCCACGTAATCGCCACGCTTGAGATCAACAGGTATGTCCGTGCTGAAAGGGATGGTTATATAATCCTCCTTCATCAGCATGAACCGGCCTTTCGCCCCCACATTGATCGGTGTGCTAAACTTGACCTTGCCTGATATGTCCTTTATCTCGATCATTCTTCAAAGATCGAAGATAAAAAAAGGGTATCCAATTTATGAATATTCCTATATACGACAATAGGCCCAATGTCGTGAATTAAGTACGAATAGACGGATTCGGTTCCGAAAACTTACTCGAAATTTTACCAAATGTCCGGTCTAAACTCTGCGCATAGGTAATACTCTTCCCAAGATAAATCAAATGATAAATCTCGCTACTGTTAGCAGGAATTTGAATATCTACTGCCCCTTTATATAATTCATCGAAGAATGCCTTTCTTTTTGTCTGATAATCTGATTGAGAATTACCTTCTATAGTGAAAGATAGTGTTATTTCTCGTTCATCTACTTTAGGATTATTGGTTATAACCCGTTTCCCATGTTCCAATCGGGATTTGTTTTCAATAAATTCTTTCATAGGCGCGGGTGCACCGATTGTATCAAGGAAACCATCACCCATTCTTATACCCCATTGCCGGTAGGCATCAAGGCCGTTAATTTTTAAGTCATTTGTCATAATTTATAATTTAGATGTGTTCTTCTTTACTTCCGCTATATCTTTCTGAATCTGCTGAATAGGCTTCACGATAGCTCCTGTATTCTCTGATATCTGTACAAGTTCAAGATAGGAATTTGCTATCAAGTCCCGTGTATCATCTGCAATGTTTCTCGTTTCTGTATTTACCGAGAGAATGGCATCCGCTTTCATCGTTAGAATATTCAAAGACTGAGATTGAAGGGCGTTCTGACTCTTTATCTCTTCACCTGCCATCTGCAAGGCGGTAAAGCGTCCATTCAATTCGCTTCCGGTATCTTGCGACATAGCCTGAAATCCTCCTTTAGAGGATGATTGAGAATATTTACCGGAGTTCCAACCAAAAGCATTGGCCATCGCATCCCTTTCGGCCATCATTTGCTCCGCCAAGGCTCGTTGGGCAGCTTTTAATTGTTCGGATTCCTCTGCGGTAAGATCAAATATGCCGTCATCATCCGAATCGGATTTACTAGCCCAATCATTATACAACGCTTCAATCTTATCACGATATTTATTCGCTACCAGGTTGGAGAGGATTGCAGTTTTAAGATATTCCCCGAAATCATCCGCCATATCCTTGCTGCTCTTATCCATATCTGAAAGAGTGGATATAAAACTATCATAGAAAGAATCAAAAGAGACACCGGTCATGGTTTCGTTCAGTTTGTCCTTCATGCTTTCTATCTCCGTATTGCAGTCAATGACATTTTGAAGGTATTCCTGAACATCACCGTCCAATTTTGCCCAAAATGTAGGAGCTTCATCCTGCAATTCGGATAACTGATCGGCGGTAAGGTCAAACAGTCCGGTCATACGATCATCGGCAACCGAATTGTAGTCGAACCCTATGGATTGCGCTGCCTTACGAAGTTCATCCCATCCCTCTTTAGACATTCCCTTCCGCTGACGAACGCCAATAGAATGAGAGCCGATACTTGCACCGGCATTAAGCCTTTCTAGACCAAGTGTAACATTGCTTTTTGCCTTCTTATCCAGTAGATCCAATGTTTCTTGCCCGACTTTGCGCGCTTCATCACCATAGGATATATCAATATACTGCTGTTTTTTACTAATAAGCGTATCCCATACATCAACAAGGGTGTCATATTCTTCTTTCATCTTGTTGTAACGGGAGTAATCGGCACCTCCGAATCCTGGAATAAGACCACCCAAAGAAACTACACTCGTTAATGCCCCTTTTATCGTCTGCAAACCACCGGTAACAATAGACATAGGCTTTGTTAGATCGATTCTTTCAAGGCCATTCAACATTTCCCCAAACCCCGACATTGTACCTTCCAGCCATTCAGGGGTCTTTACACCGAGCGTTTCCATAATACCGATAACCTGATTACCGGCATCCACATATTGGCCTATCTCTTCAACTCCTTTATGCAAGGCAGTAGTGGCTTCCGACAAAGCTTTCTGTTTATTATTCTTTGCACTTTCGAGAGTAGACTTAGCATTTTTCTTTTCTTCATCCGTACCTTCTTTGAGAGCCTTGTTATATGCTTCCTGCGCTTCACGTTGAGCATCAGTGGCATTTTTAAGGGATTTAAAGGAAATAGTCATGGCTTCAAACGGATTACGTTCTGAAACTTTCTCATCAATCCGTTCGATAGCATCTACCAGTTCTTTAAGGTTTTCAGGAGATAAATCCTTTTGAGATGATATAAAGTCTTTAAGGTTAGCTTTCAACTTCTTCAAAGTATCAGTAGAAACCTTGTCAAGATTACCAAAGACTTGTTCCCAATTCATTCCTTTTTTCAGTTCAGACAAATCAATGTTTTGAATAGCTTCTGCCATTTCCTTTTGAAGCATCCTTTTATCACCTTCGGTAGTGGCTTTGGCTATTTTGTCGTTATACTCTTTTGTTATGGCTTCTTTCTTTTGTAGGAATGTACCGTATTCTTTTAGATAGCGGTTCATGGCTTCAAGCTCTTCTTTGTTCACATCAGAGATTGATTTGTCACGCTTATTTTCTGCCTGTGAATATGAAAGGGAAATCTGTGCAGATTGTTCTTGAGTAAGTATTCCTCCATTGGCTTTTGTCCATTCCTGTTCCTGCTTTCGAATAGCATCCAGTTCTTTCTGATAGTCTAAGTCTATTTGTGCCAATTTCTTTTCAGTACCCTCAGCCATGAGGTTGATTTCATTTTGCTGGTTCTTTCTACGGAGGGATAGAAGCTGATCGGATAGCCTCTCTTGCTGCTTAATCTGAGCTTGATTTTCTTGTTTGGTTAATGAACCTCCAGTAACTCCACCTAAATCTTTATAAGCTTTTTGGGTCGTATCTGCTCGTTTCTTAGCTTCTTCATATTGCTTTGAGGTAAACTTAGATTTATCCTTTTCTATTTCTGAGAGTTTCTTTTTAGCTTCTTCCCAGTCTTTCTTGGCTTTCTCGTAATCTTGCTGATAAGTAGTCTTATTCTTTTCAGATTCAATACGAGTCTGCTTAGTTGATTTAGCTGTATCTATAAGTGTCTTAATATCTTTCACCTTATAAATTGCTTCATCGGACAAAGAACCTTTCACATCAATAGGCAAACGTAGTTTTATAGAACCATTCTCACCTTGTCCTTTAATTCTTTTTTCAAGTTCAGATATATAGCGATCAAACTCACTAATATCAATATCCTTTAGACTGGATATGAACTGTTCCGAAATACTCTTCCCTTTTTCTTGCAACATTACATTACGAGTGGAACGAAGTTCTTTTAGCTTTTTCACATAGCCATCAACGCCTTGCTGACCAGACAAAGTTTTTAGGAGATTTTCATAGTACTTTATTTCTGACTCTATATCAGAAAGGTTTTTAGCTTGCTTTTCTCCAACTCGTTTCGCATCTTCTTCTGCTATCTGTTGCTTTAGTTTAAGTATATCAGCAAGTTTTATCGTTTCAATATCGTATTGGGCAAATATTTTGGGATATTCACTTCGTAACGCCGCCAAATTTTCACCTCTCTGCAAATCAGACAATGCAATATCACGAGAACTCTGTATCAGAGCATCAATTTTCTGTTTATGTTCCTGTGCCTGTTTAGCAGCTTCCTCTTGCTGTTCATTAAACCTTCTTTGGGCTTTTTCCGTTTCGGTAGATGAATCATGCAATGCCCACATAGCAGATGTTAATCCAATTACCACCGTAGCCACTGCCACATAAGGATTAGTAAGCATAGCTGCATTAAGAGCCAGTTGTGCTTTCCTTGCCAATATACGAGCGTTAGTAAGTCCAATTTCCACAAGGGTATGCTTGCTTTCAGCAGCAGTAACAAGCATCACAGCAGTACGATACGCTCCATAAGTAACAACAAGACCAGTCAATACCTTACCAACAGTTTCGTAGTTCTGAATTAATGAAGTGGTCATCTGAATACCATCCATAATAACGCCTTCCGACTTAGTACCCAATTCATTAAACACTGTGTTTATTGCATCCTGCATCATAGATAGCTGCCCATTAATAGTCTTTGAAGCGTTCTCAGACATATTATAAAACTTGCCACCTGCCGAAGTAGCATCTATAAACGCTTGTTGTACCATTTCAGCAGATATTGCCCCTTTAGCCATTTCTTCTTTGAGGGTCGAAATAGATTTTCCGGTCTTGTCTGCCATAATCTGCAACGGATTGAATCCGGCATTAATCATCTGGTTCAGGTCTTGTCCCATAAGTTTACCAGCAGCAGACATTTGGGAAAAAGCCAATGTTAAAGAATTAAATCTCTGCGAATCTCCCATAGACACATCTGATAAAGCTTTCAAATATTTAATGGTGTCTTCTGCTTGAATATTAAATCCAAGCATCATTTTTTCAGCACCCACCATATCAGACATGGTAAGTGGAGATATTTTAGCAAGTTCTTTGATTTGAGGTATCAAATTACCAGCCATATCCTTGCCAACTAAAGTTTCAATTGCTGTTTGCGTAGATTGGAACTCACCCCGTACTCGGACTATTTCAGAACCTAATGCTTTCAATACCCCTACTCCGCCAATGATCGCCAATGCTTTTTTCCAAGAAATAGCAAAACCTTCATTTGCATTTACTACATCTTTAACATCATCCTTATAAAGAGCGTATTCATCACGAAGTTTTTTTACTGACAGACGTGCTTCCGCTTGCTGTTGCGTCAATCCAAATAAAGACGCCTTTTCTTCATCCAAAGCCCTGCGTGCAGCATTGTATTCTTCCAACTTTCCACTTGCTGATAATGGATTTCTTTTCAATGCTATACGATAAGCATCACCAAGACGTTTCACATTATATTCCACATCTTTAACAACAGTCTTTTGAGCAATAATCTTTTCAGTAAAACCATTAACCGCCTGAGAAGCATCAAAAATCTTCCTCTTGAATCCGGTTTCCATTTCAGCACCTACCTTTGCAGCACTGGAAACCAATGCCTCCATCCTATGGGTAGAAGCAGAAAGTTGAGAATTAAGAGCATTGAATGAAGCAGGAGAACGTGTAGCGTCCATGCTTTTCAGCTCTTTTTTTAGTTTATCTATCTCATTACGAAGTTTTATAACCTCTTCATAATCAGCCTGAACATGAAACACAAGTTTCGCCATAAATTATTGTTTATTTAATGTTTTACCTTTTATTCTAAAATATTCTTCCTCAGAAACTTCTTCCATAATTTCACCAGAAACAGTATGAAGCTTGTCCTTTTGCATAATAACCATGTTTCTATATGGTATCTTGTACACGACTTCATCATAAGACAGATGCAGATTTTCCATGAACGTTGCTATCTGTCCCAGTAAACAGTTGTTTCCTACGACCGTTGCTTTGCTGTCAGTAGAGCAACGTTCTTGGCTAAAACTGACAGCTTGTAAAAATTTTCAGCAGAAATCATTGAAAGACCTGTTGCTAAAGCCTCTATCACTTCATCGAATGTTCCATGAGACAATTCTTCATGCAGAGTTTCATCGCCTTGTATGAGCCACGAGAGCGCGCGAGAAGCCGTATCAACATCCTTTAATGATCGAAGCATATCCATTACCGTAATCCCATCTTTCAAATCGGAGAGGTAATATCCGGCACCGGCTATCTTATGAATAGTTGGAGGATGGATTACGTAGGCTTTACCATTCACAAACACCGTTTCAAAGTCTTTTCCTAAAACGGCTGCACTTACTATTTTTGAAGCTTTTTCCATGTATTGAAATTAAAAAAGCGGTGAGCAATCACCCACCGCCATCCTGAAAACATTATTTTTCACCTTAAATTTATGCTGCAGGAGCATCCACTTTTTCACCATCAAGCCAGTACTCACCAGCTACACTAGCAGTTGGATTTTCCATTGCGACAGCAGAAACACCCAGTCCGATATTCTTCTCAACGAAGTTACCTTTACCGATTATAGAGGCATTGGTAAACACAATGTAATTACCGGTTTTAGTCTGACCGACAATCGCCTTGTTGATAACCTCTGCGACATCCGGTTCATGCCAGCCAACAACAGCCTGACCGTCTTTTACAAGCTCACCGCCTTGCAACTCCTTCTTGTCTTCAAAGGAATATTCTCCCATAGTAAATGCCATAGTTCTTGCACCTTTAGCGGTAACGTCCTTGTAGTAAACCTTTCCGGTCAACTCATTGATGTAATCAGTCGTAGTCGGGTCATCTTCTGTGTATCCCCAAGTGTCCTGATGGGAGTTCTTCACTTCTGTGGCAGTTCCTAACCACGTTTTTAAGGAAGCAGGTGTAACGGCAGCAGTTATAACCGCACCGTACCAAATCTTTTTAATTCCAATAAATGGTTTCATATTTTCTCATTTTACGTTTAATACTTCAAACAAAATTCTCACATTCACATAATGACACTTTAAATCCGTGTCCACTTCTGTGCCAATTGAATCAATCGAGTAACGATAGGTTGTGCCGTCATAGGTGCTTACTACATCATCAAACAGCTTGTTGGCTCTTCGTTCGAGTTCACCCAAACGAATGGAATTAGCGGAGTTTTCTCCTAAATCAGGAACGCAAAGATTCACTTCCGCAAAAGACTTCTTCCAATAAGTTCCCGGCTGTTGCTTCTTTGCGTGGATAGCAATCCTTTCAGACTTCAATTCACCCGTCAGCGTTTCACCGTCCGGTACTATGTCTATCCCGAAAGCCTTGCAATCCCGGTAGAGAATGTTTCCTATGTCGGTAGTTACTATCATCGTTCAAATCTTCTTTTACATCGTTCTAATGTTCTTAACGCTGCACTTCCTGCAACTTCAAAACCTTTGGATTCCACGAATGAAGCATAATCAGCTTCGTTTTTCAGAGTCAAGCCATCTTCGTCAACCTCATAATCATTCGATTCTCTCAAATGTTTTGTGTGGTCTTGATAGCTCCCGGTAGCTTTTGCATCTTCAACAAATGACTCTCCCTCTTCTTTCATACCAGCAACAACTTCGCTTGTTCCGTCCTCAAAGAACTGGTCAACATCCGAAAAGTCTGCATCTATTCCAACCATATTACTCTGTAGGAAAAATAGTTTGTCTCCAAAGGACTTTTAGCAATCCCCTCCCCTCTTATGCTTCCATCAAGATTCAAACAACGGACTTCTACTCCTGCTTCAACCTTTGTCGGCTTGTCAAAGACTACCTTATATTTGAAATCATACAGAACACCATTGATGGAAACTTTCTTTTCCGCACTCACATCATCACAACGACATTTACATACCTCCTGCCAGCTTTCACCACCGGTACCGGGAATCGGTCGACCGAAATCATCCTTATCCATCGGCTTAGTCACTTTAACCTGTAATATGTGTGGAGCGAATATCATCACCAGAAAGAAACTTTAGGTTTGTTACTCAGTTCATCCTTTAGTCCGTATTGTTTACAGAGGAAAGAATAGTACTGTTTAATCCCTTCGATATTCCAAGACATAGAAAAACCGCTTTCACTGATTGAGGTAGCACGAAGTAAAAGAGAGGGGATGAACTTCGCAATCGCCACCGACACCCGCGTTTGGCAATCCTCGCTCATCTCATCCTCTCCGCTTATCTTCGAGGCAAGACACATATCCAAAAGGTCAGCCTCCGACAACTGAATGCCGAAAGTCTGAAACTTCTGTGATATGTATTCATTTACTGTCATGCGTTTAATGCTTCTTTCAGTTTGGCAGTTGTTTCTTCATCCAATTCTGCAACCTTAGCCAAAAGAGTTTCCTCTTTCATGTTACCGGATGCCTGTATGCCGATGGCTTTCAAAGCATCAACCAAAGCCTTTTTCTCAAACTCCTTTTCAAAGAGGGAGATTTTCACCTCTTTCTTTTCTTCTGGTGCTTTCACTTCAGTGGTTTTCGCTTCAACCCGCTCGGCAAGTCTGCGGCTCTCCATATCCAGCACACGGGATTCCTCACTGACTTCAATCACTTCACCGGGAGTATAATACTTCCCTGTAAACTTGTCACGGAAAACAGATATAACCTTTACTTTCATAGCTTCCTCCTTATGCTGATTGAATTGATGCAATCTCGGTTAAGTCGAAATTAGTAATCAAGTTCGGGTTGGTAATCTGAGGAATCCACTCTGCCGTGTATTCCATGTAACGACCATTCTTGTCACGGTAGTTGGAAATAAGCATCTGACCATCTGCCGGGACATAAGTACGTCCTTGTACGGGATCGGTAGATTCATATGGAGTATGGTGGCGCATATATCCAATTTGGTCGGAAGGTAACAGAGTAATACGGTTATCCGCATAAATCTGTACATTCTTACCCGTCTGATCTTTTACATAATCTTCCTTGATTTCGATACGCGGAAGCCCAATGCCGGTAAATACTTCAGAAGCCAAAGCAGAAGAAACCAAACCAGTACTCAATTTCATCTCGTTTGTTCCGAGAATCATCTTGTACTGCTCGCCAAATTCAGAAGAACCGAGCACGTGTTTGTTGAAAGTCGCACGTGTCATTATCATCTTCTGATATACACCGTAGTCGGGAGCCAACTTGTGTAATTCTTCTCTCAAGTAAGAGATAAACTTATTCTTCGAATCGACAATTACATCAGCCTTTGCTGACTTAATAATGTTGAACGGAAGACTGATCTCCAGTAACTTGTTATTGGTCTGTCCGGAAGAAACAGCGGTATCCTTGTTGTAAACAGTGGCTTCGGCTGTCATAAGCAAAGCACCCAACACAATATCCATACGCTTATGGGCGGCAAGAGTAATCTGTCGATAATCGTCTGAAACGAAGTTTACAATCTCATTCAAAGCCGCCATTTGGTCGGAACTCTTAGCTTGGTTGAACTTGTCAATCAAATCCTGTAATTCAGAAAGACGGTCAATGGACATCTGATAAGCATCACCCAAATAGGCAATCTCACCGTATCCAGAACCGATATTCCTACGTTCACGGATAGGTTTCTCTCCGAAACGAGAATTGATAGAACCAGCCATTACCCCGGTAACATTACCGATGTAATCCTTAAACACACGAGTAGTAACCCTGCGGAAAGTAAGATACTGTTGCCAATAGATAGTATCTTTGCGCGTTTGGTTAACGCGGTTGATGATAGCACTTACAATGCCAGCATCACTAAATAAAGTTTCAATAGTCAAAAACATATCCCACCTCCTTATTCGTTAAATTCAAACCAACCTTTCAAATTCGCCTTGTCATTCTCGGAGAATGGAATAGCCAATTTAGAAGGCTCAATCTCTGCGGCTGTACGAAGCAACGCGACCAAAACGATACCGTCATCTACTTTTGTTCTTTCATAGAGGGCGGAGTTAGCGACATACTTTTGTTTTGTACCGTCTACTGCGGCCGCTTCAAAAAGTACAGCATCCTTTGCGACATTCTCACCGAAAGCAGCTTCAATAGTCAATACATCGTATTTTTCGTTAGACTTGTCGATAGCGGTCACTTTAGCCCCTTTAGAGCCATTTCCGATAAACATACCAACATAGGCTAACGGAGTCTTTGCGATTTTAATACTTGTGCCGGAAGCATAGGCTTCGGCAACTCTTATATTTCTCACCGTATGGGCAAACTTGTTTTTCAAATCTGCATAGACCGGAATAAAAGACGGGAGGATAGTGCCTACCGCCAAGTTCGTTGTATCGAGCTTATAAGGTCCACGTCTGCGAATACCCGTTTGGACATCGTAGCGTTCCTCTTGCTCGACAGGTGGAACCAAGTCATACTTAAATCCTGCTGACATAATTAATTTTTGTTTTGTTCAACATCTTTTTTTGTTTCCTCATTAATCATCTTGGCGATAGATTCAGCTTCTTTCTCAATCTTCGTTTCCGCTGATTCGGGAGGGGTAACACCGCTAAAGCCGACATTAGCAAGTTCCTGCTTTGCATCCTTGAAATAAGTATCTAAATCTGCATCTTCAGGAATTGCATAACGCTTTGCGAATGTTTCGGGAATACCGTACTCCTTTGCCTTTGCCAAAACCTGCTCTTGACGGGTAACCTGCGCTTTCTCTGTCTCAAACTGAGTAAGTTTGTCCGAAAGCGGCTTAACGGCTGCACTCACTGCATTGGCGATGATAGTTGCCATATCATCAGTATGTTTCTCAACAGGCTTTTCTACCGGTTTCTCGATTTCAATTGGTTTACCGTCCTTCAAACCGTGTTTCTTCTCGTAGTTGGATACTGCGGAAGTAACGGCTGTATTAGCCCGGAAATCACCATAGGAATTTAACACGTCCTGAAAGCCTACTCCATCCGCGATTGTCTGTAATTGGCTTTCGTCCGTAACACCGACCGCTTTCTTTTCAGCGATCCGGCTTAAAGTAGCTTCATCAACCCCAGGGAATTTGGTTTTGAGTAATGCTAAAATCTTTTCTTTCATACCGTATGAATTTTCGTTTAAAATCTTTGGTATAAAAGTAGATAGGTTATGTATAGATAAGAAATTTCAGAATACGGAATACATGACAATAGAGCTATTGTCGTAAAATCAGCATAAAAGTAAATGGATGGGAATAGAAGGGGAAATTTTGAAGGGAGAAGAAAAGCACATTAAGAGGCAATGTGCTGAATATATATAAAAAGGCGTGAAACCGGGTAGGAATCACGCCTAACGATTTTATTTTTTCTTTTTTTCAAGCCAATTCTTAATATCATCTAAGGTTTGTTCATATGTTTCTGACATAGAAGGAAAATCTTTTATATTCCAATAGAAAGCCCATAGTTTAAAAAATTGTACTATCAATCCTGCGTAATTAGCACAATCGTCTCGCACTATGTCAAATATTTCAAATACTCTTTTGTCTTCGTCAGGATGTTGTTCATCTCCATTTAAATCCTTTGAAAAAAACAGTAATGAAAAAAGAGCTGAAATAACCCCAAGAGTCGCAGTAATCTTATCTGTATCTAGAACGTCATAATAAATATCCCAAAAGGCCAAACTATCTGCATCTTTCTCATCTTCTTTAGTAGGACAAATATGCCCAAATCGGAAATGAGCTAATTCATGCAAAAGAATAAAAATTATACCATAACAATAGACTGAATTAGTTTTACTTCCATAATCACTGGTCATATCCAAACAATTAAAACGGCAAACATCCTCCTTTGTGAATTTAGTTGTTATCAATTGTTCTGCTAGTCCAAATTCAGAAAAAGCCTTCTCAAAAACAGCCTGATGATCTATAATTTCGTTTAACACATCAATTTCTTTTGTTCTTTTTTGAGACAGTTTTACCATTTTAATTAAAGCGTCTTTTATTTCCTCTGTTTCTTTTGCCAATTCCAATTCTAAAACATTAGCATCATAAGTTTTAATTGCTATATCACATATGATCCATAAGAACTGGCAATATGCAGAAGATAACTTGACTCTATTAAGAGAATCTAACTCAGCGACCGTAGTAATCTTCCCTAAGAGATCAACCCACATAATTTCATTTTGCAATCCTTTTTGAATTTGTTCTGGAATTTGCGATGATCGAATTTTTGAAATTTTCTCTGTTATTTCACTATTCAATTTATGTACAGGAAAATTTAAAACAATTTCTGTATTTTCCATTATCACAATAAATTTATAACCGACAATTCCTTACTCAAAGACTGAATACCTTTCTGAATCTTCTCCAGTTGTTGTTTGCGGGGTTTATGCACTCCGGCAGCATAATGCCACAACTGACGTTCATTGATGCCGGTTATCCGGCTTAATGCCGCTTTCGTGAAGATGCTGCTGTAGTAATTGATAAAAGTGGCAGCATCGATCTTAAACTTTAGCTCAAATTCTCCGGTCAAAATCTCTACTGGATTAGGATTGTCTTCTAAGTACAATTCGATAGCCTCTTTCATATTATCCTCAATCTCTTTCATGTCGTTACCAACAGTAATGACCGGAGCACCTTCGATGTACGCACTTAGATTCTTTCCCGCATGTTCTACAATAACTTCTACTGTTTTCATATTACCTCCTTTTTTAATTAAGAGAACAAGGGGGCTACTTTAGCCCCGCTTGTCTCAAAATGCTGTAATAAGTGCCTTTCTCAACGCCTTTGCTGTTATGATTCGGTACAATAACCACTTTGCCGTCTTTCTCAAACTTCATGTGACTACCTTTCTGACTCTTTAGAACAAAACCGTTTTCTTGCAACATAGTTACAACGTCTTTAACTGATTTGTAACTCATAACGCTTTGGACTTAATTACAATACAAATATAGTAATAATATGAATACTATCAAATTATTTATTCATTATTTTACTATAAATTAAAAATAGTGGCAACTGCGAAGAATTACCGCTAAATGTTCTATTTTTCATATATTCAAATTATAACCCTCGCAATTTTTCTGACTAAGGAGCATTTTTTTGTTCCATTTTTCTTACACCTTCATTCTTTGCCGCCTGTTCCTCTTCGATTTCCTTCAGCTCTTCATCAATGCGATCCGCGTTCCCAGCAAACATAATGCCCTCACGCCTTGACCATACACCACCACTGACAGCGGAGACGGCAGTAGTCACCTTATCGTTCAAGTCATCAATCATAAACGGAGCCAAGTCTGTCTCAATATCAATAGTCTGTGATGCCTTGTTGAACTCAGTGGGATTAATCGCCCCTAAAGCAGAAACAAGGAAATTAACCCTTCGTTGTAAAAACTCTCCTATAACCTCCGCATGATTACTTACGCTCATATGGGCACCCATGAACATAAAACGGAAAGCTATACCGGAAGCCTTACCTGCACCTTTCAATGTTTCAAAGGATATTCTCGGAGTATTCGACATATCGTAAGCCATGTTAGTAAGCGTTTCAGCTTCAAATTTAACCGTATCAGGGACCTGATTCCACGTCAGATATTGGGCATCTGCACCTTCCCCTGTGAGTTTAACCATCCTATCCTTAATCTTACCCATGAAGCCTTCTACATCGCCAATCAGTTTCAGCAAAGGGAAAAAGTGATAGTCGATACAATCAGCGTAGTTAGATAACAGCTTCTCCAACCGGACCCGGAAGGTCTTTATCTTCTTGCAATAAGGTTCAGGACGATAAGCGTAGAGAACCGGTAACTTAGGGAAGCCATGAGCGAATGAAGTTCTTTCCTCATACCCCTTAGCCAAATCCCACTGATAGACCATCTTATCAGTGATAGTCATAAAGCAAGTTATCTCCGAATCATCCATGAGCTTCTTCTTGTACTCACGTGAGAAAGCAATCATCTTACCTTCATCATTGAAGAACGGATAAAGCTTATCCCCACGGAACGGAGACCATAATACGCTTTTCAGCTTCTTGGTAGGTTTTACCTTGCCTCCGAATGTAGTCTTAACTTTCTTCCAGAACTTCGCCCAGAACGAATCATCATCGGTTACGTACCAATATTCCGCTACTTCCTGCTCGGATAACCATGCACGAACTATCTTCTTATTCTGGTATTTGATTTTATTGGACTTGAATACAGCTTTGACCGCATCCAACAGTTTCTTTTCGTCATCGTCGGTCGGAGTACAATCCATAGACGGTTCTGTGCCGACCGTAAAAGCTGTTTGAATGTTCACTATATCTTGCTCCAAAGGAATGGAGATACGGTTCACCGGTTCAGTCTTATACTTTGCTTCGATTTCATAAGTCTTACCAGTTTTTTCATCGAAAACTTTTTCGGATTCCTTATCAAGTACTTTTCTGTCCGGATACTTTTCTTTATCCACAATGATTTCGTGGCGTTCCGGATTCCAATCATCCCAAAGTTTGCAACGGTCGGGAAGCTCGGTCTTTCTGCCTTTCTTCAGGTAGGTGATTTTCTGTCCGATATCGGGCAAATTCAATATTTCTTCGAGTGTTAATGGCATAATCTATAATTTTAGTGAGTGAATATTCCAGTTAAATTTTTATCATCTTTAATCCGCCCCATTAATTCGCCCATCACCCAATAGCGAGCGGAATCCAAAAGGTGATCAGCTTGCCCGTCAGCAGGAGTATTGACAAACTTCTTTGTTTTTTCGTCAAACTTCCACGTATAATTCCTAATCTCCTTGATAAGATTTACGCTTCTTTCAGTTATTAATATCCGATACCCTTGCATGACAGAGATAGAAGCCTCTATACTCCCAGCTCCTTTGATTACGGGATATATCTTTACGCCGGAGTTCTTAATTTCTTTCACCAATCGAGGGTCGGCACTTTCGGACATCACCTTCATGGGCGGTATCGTTTTATAGAATTTGATTATATCATTGGATTCCATGTGTGTGAGATAGCATCTTTCGTCAAGATATAGGGTATTGTTCTCGAAAGCGCAGTCCACAATACCAGTAAAATCATTTGTAAAGCCGAAGTCCATCCCGTAACCACGCTTTTTTAATCCGGCAGGAATTTCCTTGCAATATCCCCAATTTGAATAGATAAGACCTTCCAAGCTCGCTCTTTTACCCAAACCGTAGATTTGCCATTTACGTTTATCGGCAGTACCTTGTTGAATGTTGAAATCAGTAGGTTCATAGCTTAATATCTGCTCTTTGGCATTGTCCGGAATGAGTGGGTTATCAAGCATTGTGGAGTGCATATACCTTGTCTTTTCTCGCTTACATATTTTGTCATAAATCCAGTGCTCATCATAGGAAGGATTATAGTCAAGTATAGCAAAACCAGAGCAACGTTGCATCAGTTGGGCGTAGTCGTCAAAACTTGCTTCCACGGCTTCATTTATCCAAAAAGCATCCGACTTCATACCATGGATACGCTGTTCATCATCCAATCCCAAGAACCAAAATTCAGTAGAGTAAAGAGTATATACCCCTGCTCCTACTGACTTATTGTGGTCTTTTTTGTTATATAAACCGTAGTCCTTCAATATATCAATGAAGTCTTTCAACACAGTAGCCGTTATCCATGTAGCCTTTAAACGGGCGACAATAACACGCCGTGTTCTATCTCGGTGATTCTCTGCATACCCTATCCAAAACTGTATAATGGAATATGTCTTTGAAGAACGAGACCCACCCTCCAAAACCAACACATTATACAGCCCTGAATCATAGGACGCACTAAGTTTCTGATAGACCGCAGTCGTTGCTACTTTTCTTCCCATTCTGAATATCCTTAATCTCTTGAATGTCTTTCTCCGTTAATGGCGTAGGGGAAAATATAATCTGTTGACCAATATCTTTCCCATTGGTTGTTACATCCATACTTTCACCAAAGCCTTCATCTCTTCCAAGAGTAGAAAGAAGATATCGAATCATATAGCCGTCCGGACGTTCACGCCATCCTATGAAATTACCATTCTCATCCTTGTCGGGAATACCTAAAGCTAAAACACGAGCCGAGACTAAGCATTCATCGACCAATGACCCACGCTCATCAGAAATGACATCCTTAAACTCAGGATCCTCCTTTGCCCATTGGTATATAGTTTTTCGAGCCACCCTCAATGTAGCGGCTACCTTCGTTAGATTCCCTCCGGATTTACGGACTACCTTTCTAAAATCTTCTATGTCTGGTTTCTTTGCCATATCCTCACTCGCGTATTCGTTACTTTCGTCACTTAATCAATCTCAACACATCTTCTCCTTTTACGAACTTATCCTCTATGCTGCATTCAAGCAAATCGCAAAAGTCAGACTTTGCCTCATAAGAGGAAAACGACAGCATTATAAATGCCTCCTCATTTTGTTGCCTTTCGATAGCGCTCTCCCTTACTTGCTGTTTGACGGCTTTCATGTGCTCCTTCTTCTCTTCGTATGTCTTTTCGTCTGCGTTTGATACATCGTTCTCTTTGGAAGACAGTAAATCGTCTAACGAATCAACTAAAGACGGAGTTTCCATATTTATAGCAAGAATGTCGTTAAGTTCACCAATATCCAACCCGACATCAGAATAGTCAATATCGGAAATATAGTTGGCTATAAGGTCTATATCCGGCTTAGTATTTCCTATCGCCATATACGTTAGCTGTTCTTTTTCTGCCTTATCATCCAAGCTTACAACTTCAACTTTTACGTTATAGTCTGTATTCGGAGCGCCGTCATATTTGTAATGCAAGTCCATCGCTTTTATTCTACGATGACCGTCTATCAGATTGCCCGTTTTTTCGTTCCATACGATGCCACCGAGGAATCCAACCTTTTGCAGGTTCTTCTTTTGCAGCTTAACTTTCTCATCCGAATGCCTTTTAGGATTAATCGGATTCAAGTTTATTTGGGAGCGTTTTATGATTCTCGTTTCACTTTGCTTTAGCTCTTTCATAATCGTATTCAAACAGTTTTCGTTCTACCAATGGGTATTCATGTATAACCTTTCGCAAATCATCTTTAAATTTATCCCGGAGGAATAGCAGGTAATTAACGTCTGTTATATCCGTACCAGATGATTGAGATTTTCCGTACTTCTCCGGCTTTACCAACCCCTCTTTATCTATGTATGCTAATACATCAGAGTTCTTGTATTCGGATAATGGATAACACTTCTTTTGCGCTTCATTAATTCCGTTCATCTCGTAGGTGCGAAGCATTAACCGCCTATTCATGGAATCAGATTGTTTGAAACCAAAGAATGCCCAATCTATATCATATCTTTCCCTGACAATATCAGTAAGCTGAGCCATACTGTATAGTTTTTGTTTATCGTTCTGCTCGCACCCCATGTGCCCGGTACGTCTATATGAATAAACCGCAAAATGAGGAATCTGTACATACTTGACGTTAGGATATTTATTGCAGGCGTAATTGATATAACGATTTATATGAGACAAGTCTTTAATAATATACATATAAACGCAAACAATCTCTTTGAAATAAGGTGCAATAAGGTTTAAAAGGGCTATACTGTCCTTACCCGATGCCGAGTGGAACAATATAACCCTATCAGTCTTGCAGGCGATAGCTTTTATTATACCTATTGCCTTTCTCATACTATCCTAAAATTCGACTTCTGCGCTTTCTTGCAGAATCCTGCTTTCTTGCACGGCCTGCCTGATAATCAGCCTTAGTCCGGTAGTACTCTTTTTTACCGGTCTTTTGATTTACACCGGTTGCGTAAGATTCACCCATAACTCTACTATTTAAGAGTTAAACAATTTATTTATCTGAATTATATGCCTTTACGGCTTACAATCTCTTTAACATGAAGCCAATAAAACAACGGCTTCTCATCATCCTCTAAATGCTCAAACTGCTGCCACTCTTTGTCGTAATCGTGGAAACCGAATGCCTCTGCAAGTTCTTCGATATCTTCTTGGCACATTGTGCTCAAGCCGATTTCGTCAATCTTCACGTCAAGAATCCACGAATAATCATAATTATGGAAACGAACATAAGAAATCGGCTTGAGCGGTTCTATACAATCACCGTCTCTGCCTTCTTTTCGCAACTCTTCATTTTTCTTGAGCTGCTCTTTATCGGTAAACATATTCACATAATGAGACTTGAACTCTCTTATTTCGAGAGTCTTCTTTCCGGATATAATATCCATAGCATACTCTTTCCTCATTAGCAGGTTATATGCTTCAACCTCTTTACCACCAATTTTAATTTTCATATTATTCTATAGTTTTTTTAAATTGCATCATAAAAAGATAGTACCCCAAAGGTACAACCACAACCAAAGATAACGAAATATCTTCAATCGTTATACACGACAATCGGTTTATTGTCGTGAACTAAGCCAAGAATCACGTTTTTCTCTACACTTTGCCAACGTTGGGGTACAACATACAAACAGTTCACCACTTTCAGTACGGTAGTCATACTGGTACATTCTCACTCTTTTACCCTTCAACTTGGTAGTGTAGGTACAATAATTTTCTTTACCGGGTTGGCATACGCTGCAACCGTTTTCGTTTATTGAGTTCATAAGCTATACTAAATTTTACATTAATAACTTGGATTCATAACATTCACATCGCACTCATGGCATAAATTACAAACCTTTGTTTTATCTCTAAGGCACATATTTTTATGATATTCTTTTTTCTTATTAGCCCATTTTACGCCTGCAACAAATGCCCTTTCAATATCACCCGTATTAATATCATGGTCAATCATGCCTTTTACTTCTTGTCGTACGTAATACTGTGCAGCTCTATATATTTTATCCATATTCACAATTATTTAGTAATATACTTGCCTTTTATTATGATAATTATTCTTGCACTTGATGCAGCAGAACTTCTGTTGATATACTTTCTTTACGAACTTCTTGCCACACATAGGACAACGGCATTCAGAACCAACTTTTGCTTTTTCATTACACCTTTTCGGTGCTTCTTGGCTATTGTTTATTTCTTTAACCCTGTGCCGTTTGCCTTGATAGCTATAATCATTACTATCGTAATTACCTCTACCTTCTTCAATATCTGCGAGGTGGTATGCTTCTGTTTCGTCATTCATAATCATTCGGTTCTATAAGTTTTACCACCAAATTTTTCATCACCATCTACCAATATGTGATAACTGATATAAGGCTTGTTCTCTTTGTCGTTATACTCTTTGCATTTAATTCTTGCTTCTTCGATTGTATAGCATTTGCACATGGTATATTCGGGATAACCATCGAAGTATCTTACAATTCTGTATTCTTTGCTCATAATCCAATAATTAATGTTTCACATTCAATCTTTCTTCAATCGTATAAGCCACTACAAGCCCGGTTTCATCATGCTGTATCGTGATAAACTTCTCGCCCCTCTCTATAGTAAAGAAGTCATAAGGGGTTACCATCTTGCCCAACACTTTGCCCAGTTGCTTCATCAATGGGGCTTCGGGGCTGATAACTAAAACTAAATCTGCTTTCATGACAATTTACTTTACTATTATATCAATAGGTCTCTTAGCGAACCAATAGCAATCCCAATCTAAGTAAACACATCTACCAGATGCACAAGGATCACAGAATCCTAATATCTCGAACGGACCAACTATACAGCCGTAGCCATTAACAACATCAACTACCTGTCCTTTTGCCATATCTTTATCTGTATTAGGCATCACGTCTGAAAGGTTATCATAGACTTTCAACTGTTGTGCATTAACCATATTTTCAAAATCTGCTTTATGGGATCGTCTCATAATCGTGTATATTGTGGTAGCCCGAAGGCTACCGGATTAAACCTACAAAATTTTATCTACCTATTAATAAAAGTTCTTCTCTCTTAGAATCGTATTGCAAATCACTATGTACCTCAAAATTATCCGATAATTCATCCCATTTCTTAGCACACAGATCAACTTCTTCTTGCGTAAGCTCATCGTATTCGCTTAGTCTACCAAACTGTTTTTTGAACCATTCATTATATGCTTGTTCTATTGTTTTCATAATCATGTGTATTATGCAGCCCTTTCAGGCTGCTGGTTAAGTTTAAAATATGATGCGATAGTGTTGAGTAAAACTTATAAGAGCCTGATATTCTGCAATCTCTTCATTCGTCAAATCAACTTTTTCAAGTTCAGAAATACGAGCTACGACTTGCTTGAATAATTCGTTATTTGTGTATTTCAAAGCAATTTTGCGCACTTCGTTGTGATGGTTATTATCAGTTAAGTGCTCAGCCTTCTTTCTATCAGACGCATTTGTTATTGCGATTTCTTCTATTACCAATTGACAGTGAGTTTGAGTTTCACCACCAAAATTCGTTGTCCATGTTACTGCTTTCATAATCTTTATTTTTAATCGTTATTACTTCGTTTCTGATGATGCAAAGATATAGCATATATGCGAAACAAACAAGTATAAACTATGCATTTATGCTATATTTAAGCCTTTTTATATAGCATTCATGCTAAATTTGCATTCGTTTACATAAAGTATAGCTAAAATAAATAATTATTTCGTTTTTATTTCGTATATATACTATATTATATATCTTTGCATCAAAAATTAAACAGTTATGGCAAATACAGAATTAAGAATTAAAGAACTGTGTAAAGAGAAAGGTCTTACGCAAGCGCAACTTGCTGACAAACTTGGCATACAGCCAGTATCGTTTTCGCAAGCAATTGCAAGAAATAAGTTTAGTGTTGATAGGCTTGCTGATATAGCCGATGCTTTAGGTGTGGAAATTCCAGACTTATTTAGGAATGAATCTGACACCATAACATGCCCTCACTGCGGAGGTAAAATTCATTTTGACGGAGAACCACGTATGCCGGAACATAAGAATATACGAGGGAAGGAGTATTATAAATGATTGGAATGAGATTAATACATATACCTACAGGGAATGTTGGTGTATGTATAAAAGAATATAAGCCCACAGGAGGGAGATATACGATACAAATCCGAATGAGTGATGGGCACACCTATTTTGCTCCATACGGCGAATTTAGACTCTACAAAACAGAAAAGCCGAAGCACTAAACTCCGGCTTTCAACTTTTCCATAATTTCCCCATATATCCAATCTACATCCTGCCGGAAATACTTATACAACTGATAAGAGAAAACAAGATTATTACGGTTATCGGATATGGCCGTCTGTGCGCTAACGCCTAAGACCTCCGCTAATTTATTCCGAAGACCGTTCATCATCTTCCCGCCGGCGAGAGTACTTGGAGAGTACAAAAACAGGATGATAAAGATGAATTTCTTTCTTTGGGTAACATTCCCCAACCTAAACGTCTCCTTTTGAGAAATAATTTCTTGGAACCACCTATATAACGTTCCTATCATATCAAGATCAGTCAATATAGGTTCTGTTAGCTCTTTTTCCCTCTCCGATAACTTTGATTTCTGCTCTCTGATGGATTTTATTTCCGCAATTTCTGAAAACATGGCACGATTATTTAAAAGTAAATATTTATATTTGCACTAAATAATCGTGTGGAGAGGTGACGTTACTGGTGGTTCGGGGCGTTGCCTCTTGTGTTTATGCAAAGTTCACAGAACCTTTCGGTTCTGTATATCCATAACATCCCGGGATATAACCGGAAGTTTTTCATTATCTTCTTGGCTTGTCTTAATCTCATAATTTATTGTTTTAAATACTTATCTATATAATATTCACGAGGTTTGCATTTTACAATGTGATAATCTATCTGATATGTATTGCATACTAAAGAGTTATTGAAAGCAATTTCTTTGTTTTGATACACCATATCAATACATGTTTTGGGGAATGGATGTCCTTTTATCCACTCTTCAATGTCATCATACCGAATTGGTATGAGGGCATGAGGATCAAAGCTGTTCTTGCTTATTCCTATGAGTTTATTTCTCCTCTTATTGAGGATGTCAATTCTATTATGGCAATAACTAATTTGCTGGTCAATATCTCTCCTAATACGTTCTATTCGGTCTGTTTTATTCATATTCTTCTTAGTCGTTATACATTATACATTTGTTCAACCTTCAATCGAGCATACAGCTTGTTGACATCACCTTGAGCCTCGTCAATAGCCTGTTTCCCGAAAGCATTCTTCAACATGCGCATATCATCCTCGCTATCCAGCTTAAAGGATATCGGATTGGGGATTTTCTCTATACCCATAATATCCAAGAGAAGATTATAATTTCCTTTCTCAAACTCAGACAACAGCCAAGCATATTGAGCCTCCATTTTAGGAAGAAGTTTTATATTTCTTTCTCTCGCGGTCTTTACGTAGATGCGCTGTTCTACGGACATTGCGGATTCAAGGATTTCAGCAAGCTCATTCGTGGTAGACCCTTTAATTGTGTATTGCCTGATATCCTCAATATCCTTTTTGAAAATATCAAGCTTTTCCTGTATCTTCCGTTTCCGTTGCTCAAGGACTCGTTCGGCTTCCAGTCGTTTTTCCTCCTCCCCATGATTCATTAGATATCTGGCACGGGCTATCTGGCATTCACGTCTTCCAAAAACGATCAGATTTCCTTTATCATCACGGAGATACCCGTCACTTGTATGCACCCAATAGCCTGTTGAGCATTCCATGATACCTACCGGTTCATCACCGCCCTTAAACATGACAGGTGAGCATTTTTTTCGAAGGTCAACCTTATTGACAAGGTCAAGAGTTAGACCTTCGGCTTTTTCTTCTTTCGTTAGTTTCTTTATTTCCATACTCGGTTATTGTTAAATTTTCCCCAACTCCGATATTTGGATTTTTACATTTTGTATTTTTTCTTTCAATTCATCTTCCTTTCTGAACGATGGTGTGCACTTTGTTCGCCTCATACCTGCTCCCCAAGGGATATTATTTGATACCCGGGTCAAACGTTCTCTTTCCTTTGATAGAGATTTTTCGAGCTGGACAAGTCTCCGTTCCAATACATCTTTTTTGCTCATATCCTCTTGAGTGTTAGTTATTCTTTGAAATCCAGTTATCAGTATCACAGTGAAAGCAATATCCGGTTTTAGGATGCTCCGCACCGTCTTTTGCTCCACAGGTTCCACAATAATACTCCTTGTCATATTCCGGGGAAAGACCTTTATTCCGTTCTTTGATAACGGCTTTTCTTTCTTCAAGCATCATCATTTTATCGGGATTACGACTCAAATAAAACTTTCTGACTTTCCGTATTTGTTTCTCAAACAGATCATCAGATTCGGCAATTTGTTTTGATGTATATTTGCTCATGATTCGTTGTTTTTTAATTATGAGCCTTCATAGTAGGCTCGGTTAATACTATTCCTCTAGATCGGGTATAGGCATCCACATATCACATTCATAATCTCCGTAATCTTCAAACTCAAAATTCCCGGATGTTGCGACACGTGGAGGTTTCCCGGCTTCAACAACTATATAACCACTAACTATTGCTCCATTTGATACCATCCTGCAAAGAACCATCTCATTTTCTTTAGGTAATCTTTCTTTAATGCTTACCCACGGGGATTGCTTTGCCAGCCATTCGGCACCTGCTTTGAAGTCCTCACGACAATTATCTTTGCGAAGCACATAGTCATCCGCATCCACTTCTTTGAGAACATTCTTGCGAAAACTCGTTTTTCTTATGGCGTAATCCTTTGCCGCTTCTTCTACTGTCTGTCTCATATCAATCTTGCTCATATTTATTTTCTTTTTTAATTAAACCTATCACATATTCGCATCCTGCTTCAAACCCCTTGTTATATCCCATACTATCACGGCCCTTGAAATAAGAAGAACCCAAGCATAACATAAACCCTATTATCATCAATATGAGTCCTAGGCTGAAGAAGGGTTGGGAAAAAGATATATGGAAAGGCTTAAACTGTATTGTCATTCCGGAGGATAATATGAATATTACTGAAAGCATAATGACTGCGAGTAGTATTTCCTTAATCATTTGATCCTCCTTTCTCTAATAAATTGTTACAAGCTACACTATCACACCTTACCGGCTTTTGATGGGCAGAACACCAAGCGTCCCCGCTTGCCGACTCATCCTCGATAAGTCGGCAATCGCCGCATTTATCTGTTAGGAATTTCTTATTCAAGTGACCTCTCTTGATGAGCCACTCGATAGCGTCAACCACATTGTCCATCAGGTTCTCTTTGTCGAAGGATTTTGCGCAATTGTAAGTATTGTCACCTTCCCCGTCCTTGATCCAGTCCGATGCGTACATTAACTCAACGAAATTTCCGGATAGGTAATAAACCATCCCGTCAATATCATCTTGATATGATTTAGGCATCATATCTATCAGCTTGGATAGAGACCAAGCCGGGCAATCGTCTTGGTATGAACGATCGTAATACTGGCTATCTCTAAGAAGTACACTTTCTGTCAAAGTGTATGTCTCTCCATATACATCATAGAAAAACTTTCCTTTTTCGTCTTTACGGATATCCTCCCATGGCGCTATATTGCTCTCATCGTCAACATATAGTAAAACCATGTCCGCCGTCTCCGGTCTCACCCCGGCCTCTAATAGCCGGGATGATTGTTCTTTATTCGTGCAAATTTGATTCATATTATAATTCGTTGTTAAAATATTCCTTATTATCCATATTTACCCCTCCTGTATTATGACATCCCCATCCTTATCCGTGAACACTTCCACTAAATCGTAGTAATATTGATCGTCGGACGTGCGTATCATTACCTCCGCTTCCGGGTCTTGCTCTTGGAGAAGAGCTATTAGTTCTTTATTTCTCATGACTTATTTATCGAATTTGATTTGGTACAGGTGGAAACAATTCTCATGTAGGTTGACAAATTCATTACGTGGAGGGAATATCTGCGCTACCTGCATGCTGTCCGGCATGAACTTGTATCGTATCTCTTTCAGTTCGTAATATCCGAGCGTGTGATTGGCGGATACGGACAGATGCCATTCACCCATTTCCTTATTTATGAGGATGTCCTTTCCTTTGTAGGTGAACATACCCGTCTCGTAAACTCCGTGCTCATCCTCGATATGCTCATATATGAAATCGATCGGAAGCATCGTAAATGCCATTGGTAATGGCCGTTTATATTTCTTCAATTCCTCATTTGTCATTTTCTCTGTTTTTTTATTTATCTCATCATAGATGAATGCAGCTTTCAACTATGATGAAAGGTTGATGTTTCTATCGCCTTGAATATCTCAAATGCTACTTGTGGGACGATGGCGTTTCCGTAGGCATGAAATACCTCCTCTTTCAATCGAGATTTGCCATACAACTCAGATGATTTTCTGGAAAACCCATAATCCAAGCTACAAACCGGTGGTTGACCAGCCCACGTAACCCCAACCGATATAGGTGTTCCGGAAAGCATCCTGCGCTCCTTGATAATCTCTTGGCATACATTGGAGAAGAAAGGTTCTCCCTCATGTAATCGGATGCCGTCGGTGTGAGCAACCATGTAACACCTCGCTCTTCTATGGGGCGCACCCGCATCTGAAGCGTACATAATCTTCCATTCCGCATCATACCCCAGTCGGGCCAGCTCATCGAGGATCTTTGCAAAATCTCTTCCGTCGTTAACTCTTGTGATGTTAGCAACATTCTCTGCGACAACCCATCGTGGCCGGATCTCGTCGATCGCACGCGCCATATGCCGCCAAAGTCCCGTTCGCTCACCCCCAAGCCCGAGCTGTCCTTCCCCGAATTGTTTTGCCTTACTTGCGTCTTGGCATGGGAATCCTCCTGTAAGAATGTCCACTCGTCCTCTCCAAATAGAGAAATCTGTCGTCGTGATGTCATTATAGCTTACTCCCTTGAATCTTTTAGTTATAAACTCCCTACAAAAGTCATTTATCTCGCAATGGAACAGGTTCTCCCATCCCATCCATTCGGCGGCAAGGTCAAATCCGCCCACGCCAGAAAATAATGATCCATGTGTCATATCTCCTTGGTTTTAGCGAATACCACGCTTTCATGATCCGGCCTCAGATGGGCCATGCAAACCTTGCTGTACTCGCAAAATCTCGCTCCCTCGTCCCGGAAGACGCATCCCCTGCACGGGATCTTGTTCTGGCCGTTGTAGTACGGCCTGTACTTTTCCACGATAATTTTCATGTCTCCTACCAACACGATCAAACCGGTAGGGGTGTTTCTCAATCTCTCTGTTATTTCCATGTTATCTTCTTCTGCTTTCTCCGTTTAGGATTATCACGTTAAAACTCTTGAACCTGTCCACCAGTCTAGTTCCGAACCGATTCTTGAAATCCGTGACGGATAGGTTGGAAGTGATATGATACTTCTTCTGATGGGACTGGTATATCTCGTACCTCGCGTATAGGAACTCGTCTATTACGCTGTTAAGGCTGGTGCCGTAGCTTTTCTGGTTCTCCGTCTCAAGACCGATATCGTTAAGGCAGATATCGAACGGGTTCCCTTCCATGCTCCCTTTCCCGGCCTCCTCGTTGTACGTGAACCTGTCTATGTGACCATGGATCTTGTAATAGTTCATCATCTGGGTCACGGATAGGTTCACGAAGCGTTTGGGGTTATCCGTCAATTTCAGGTAATCGGCGAATATCTGCATCATGAGCGTTTTGCCCGTTCCCGGATCTCCCACGATAAGGAGGTTCTTGTGCAGCTTATAGTTCTCCTCCGGGAATACGGACTCGGCCAACGGGCAATCGTTGAAATAATACAACAGGAATCTCAAAACCTTGTCATTCCCCCTGTCTGTCTCGAATTGCCGCCTCTCGATCCCTAGGTAATTACAACCGAGCGCCTTTATCATCCGGGCGTGGCTGATGTACTCCGTATCGTCCGAGAGATCGTACCTAGAAACGTTCTGTATAGTCCTTGCGTGCTTCTTCACTAGGTTGAACACCTGTTTTTGCTGGAGCCTCTCTTTTTCCGTAGGCCCCCGCATGGCTTGTATAGCCTCCGAAAGTTTCTTTTCTTGTTCCTCCATTATGTCTTTGATTATAAGCCCTTAGTCCTGTTCCTTGCCACCAATAGGTGAATCGTCTCTTCACGTCATCTATCGTTTTTAGCGTATCGCCTTCCCCGGTGGATACCATCCAAGCGAGGAAGTTATCCAGCTCGCCGGGAATGAGGTCATTGAAAGCGACGCTCAATCCCGATATCTGGCAAGCGTATCTGCGCCATTCCTCGTCTCCCAATAACTCATTCTTGAAATTCTCGAAAAGCGTCTCACGCGTATTAAGACTCTCTCTATTTTTATTTCCTTTTCTTTCCTTTATAGGGTTTGTGTTTACATTAATGTCATTATTGCTTACATTAACCTTATTATTGTCTACATTAACTAGTAGGTAAGGATAATTAGATGAATCTTTTCTTCTTTTTATAGCCTTGAAATATCGCTCCTGAATACCTTTGCTAGTTAGAACACTTACCGTGCTAAACAGAGTCTGTTCAAAGAATCCCCACCTAACCAAGCGTGTTACTATCTGCTCCAGTAATTCTAAGCTAATGCCGGGTAAACCTCTAAGCAGTGACATCTTTAACGCATCATTCCACAATATGAAATACCCATTTCGGTATATCGCACAAAGCAGCTTAACAGCTACAATTTCCCCTTTCAGTCCAAACTCGCCCGATATGGCCGCTATTTTCTCGTCCTCGAAAAAGTCGACATCAAAAGGGAAATAATCCAATCCTTTCTTTGTAGGTCTTGCCATTGTTATCAGCTATTCGCCTTCAAGTATTCTCTTCGCCCCGTGGCCACGCTGCATTGCATCGCTAAACTCGTCCAGCGCCCGGGTAAGATGCCGGTTCCATTCTGTTTTGCTTGAGGGTGAATAAGTCCATTGCTTAAGCTTTTAAAAAATCTCCGTTCACCCTGAATTTTTTGCCGGTGTCAATGGTTAACCCTCCGGCAGCGGATCGTATTCCGGGAACTTTGTATTCACTTTTAGGTACTACCAATGGCGCCCCACCTAATTCGAGCTTGTCGATTTCACCGCGTACATGGATACTCTTTTCCATTATTTTAGCTACATTTGTTTAGCAACTTCTTTGTTATTGCAAATGTAAACACTAAATTTACATTTAACAAATAAAAAGTGAATTATTTTTTCACAAAAACACACAAGACATGCATGACGATACGATAGAGAGGTTTACGGCTGCAATAGACTGGCTTAAAAAGAACCGGATTATATTATCTCAGGTTGAATTCGCCGAAAGAGCACATTTTAATCCCAGCCAGATTTCCGAAATGCTTAATGGGAAACGCAAAATAAGTGAACGAACAATTCACAAAATATCCGCGGCTTTCCCTGAGATTAGTAACGCTTGGCTGCTCACCGGCGAAGGCGAAATGCTGAAGCATGAATCCCCTACAGAATTAAAGTCGAATACAAGCATACCATTTTACGACATCGATGTGACTGCTTCCATTGCCGAAGCATTCCACGATACACCTGAAATACCGCAATACTATATTGACTTTCCTCCTTTGAATGACTGTACAGCAGCGTTTCCCGTATTCGGAGAAAGCATGGAGCCGGATTTTTTTGCAGGAGAAGTGGTGTTGGTGAAAGAGATCACCAATGTCGATTCCATGTTGTGGGGCGAACCTTATCTGGTGATTACCAATGCAAATTGCGATAATTTGCGTACGATCAAAAATGTTTATTTATCCGAGGATCGGCAATATTTCATTTTACGCGCTACAAACCCTCGTTATTCCGGAGATACGATCATATCGCGCAATGATGTACTCAAAATATTCCTCGTAAAAGGAAAAGTGAATAGAAGGCAGTTGTAGACGAGACTTTTTTCTCCAAATAGATCTTATAGACCTAACTTAAACCCTAAATACCATGGACTTCAAAGATCAGATCAAACAACTAAGCGAACGTGTGGCCAAGCTAAAAGAAAATATTGGCACCGAAGAAGCCACTAAAACTGCTTTTATTATGCCTTTTATTCAGGCATTGGGATATGATGTTTTTGACCCCACGGAAGTGGTTCCGGAGTTTACCTGCGATTTAGGCATCAAAAAGGGCGAAAAAATCGATTACGCTATCTACAAAGATGGTCAACCGATCATATTGATTGAATGTAAGAATTGGAAAGAATGTCTGGATGGCCACAACGGACAGTTGTACCGTTACTATCAGGTTTCCAATGCCAAATTTGGATTATTAACTAATGGCATCATTTACCGTTTTTATACAGATTTGGTTGAACCCAATAAGCTCGACAATAAGCCGTTTTTTGAGATCAATATGGAAGATTTACGGGAGACGCATATCGAAAAACTTAAGGAATTTCACAAAAGTTATTTTGATCTTGACAAGATACTCAATACGGCCAGTGAATTAAAATATACTAACGAAATTCGGAATGCAATAGCCAAAGAAATT